>Ga0209895_1000036_pt1 | contig 30475 bp, 26 predicted proteins | sample GWRWT4_1June14_FD_187194 | JGI IMG/M metagenome (GOLD analysis project Ga0209895, IMG submission 187194) | Sand microcosm microbial communities from a hyporheic zone in Columbia River, Washington, USA - GW-RW T4_10-June-14 (SPAdes) (version 2) ...
CAGCGTGGCGAGCGGCGTTTGCAGCGCCGAGGTGCCATTGCCTTCCAGCCGCTCGTAGCCGCCCTTCAGCGTCACCGGCCCGAACTTCACCCCCGGTTCGACCAGCCAGTAGTCCAGCCCAAAGCTGTTCGGGTTGGCCCCGAATGGTTGCTGGCGAGCGTACTCGGCAGCGTAGAGGAGGGAAGCATTTGCGCCCACCTTGCGCTCGCCAGCGATCCGCACGCCCAAAGTCCGCGAGCTACCGGCCGGCGAGGAGGGTATATCCAGCCAGTAGCCGTAAGCCGTGATCGTGCCGACATTCTTTACTGCATAGCCCAGCCGCAGCGCGTCGATCTGGTTATCGCGCCAGATGCCTTGCGGCGAATCAGGCCCGAACACCCGGTTGACCCGCCAGGCATGCATGTAGTCGAGCGTCACGGCCCCGAACGGCTTGGTCGCCAGCCGTACGGCGTCGAACGTCTGGTCGTTCTGCCGCCAGCCGACCGAACCGATCCAGCGCTGGTTGTCATAGTTGACCGCCTGGCGCCCCACCGTCGCTTCAAAGCGCGGATCGGGCCGCCACCGCAGCCAGGCCTGGTTGAGCAGCACGTCCGAGGGATCGGCCACCACCGGGTAAGCGACTTTGCCGTTGACCGTGTCGTTGTAACTGGTCTCACCAATCACCGCGATCGCCTCGCCTTCGACCAGCGCGGAGAACCCGTGCCACTCGGCGGTCTTGATCCCGGCGCGCAGCCGCAGCGTCGATGCCGTAGCATCGTTGGGCAGGCCGGTCTGATCGACCACTTCGATTCGGTAGCGGATGTCCGCATAGGGCGTGATGGGCTGCGGCTTGCTTTCGGCCTGGGCAGCGGTGGCGGGGATCAGGCTGACAAGGGCAGCGGCGAGCAGGAGTTTGGCTTGATGCATGTGGCCATTTCGCTGAACTTGCCTCGCCTGTAATTGATAAGTGTCAAGATAACCGCGATGCGAAGCGCTATGTGAATGGCCATGACCACGCCCCCGCTCTTGCTGGCTGCACCGCACCGGCTGCCTTTCCTGACCGGCAGCTTGGGCCTTGGCTCGGCAGCGACCTGGTGGCTCTATGCATTGGGGCAGCTGGATGGCGGGGCAGCCATGGCGATCGCGCCCGCCGTGCCGGCCGCTTTGCTCCATGGCCCGGCGATGCTGTTTCTGGGCTTCACGCCGTTCGTATTCGGCTTTCTGCTGACGGTTGTTCCGCGCTGGTTGGGCTATCCGGACCTCGCCTGGCAACGCTTTGGCCCGGTTGGCGTGCTCTTGGCGTTGGGGGTGGCCTGCGCGCAAATCGGCCTGTGGTCAGCCCAATCGTCGCTGCTGCTCGCCGGCCTGGCGATACTGGGTACCGGATGGGGCCTGGGCCTGCTGCTGCTTGTCCAGCTGGTGCTGGTCAATCGCCGCGATGACAAGCCGCCGTGCTGGCATGCGGCCTCCGCGCTGGCGGCACTGGCGCTGGGGCTGCTGGCCTTGCTTTGCGCGACCGGCTTTGTCACCGCCAGCGACCCGCGCGTGCTGCGCTGGTCCAACCTGCTGGCGGTCAATGGCTTTTTGCTGCCCGTGTTCCTGACCGTGGCGCACCGCATGGTGCCGTTTTTCGCACGTATGGTTGTGCCAGACTACCAGCCGTGGCGACCCGATTGGTTGCTGGCCTTGATCTGGGCATTGCTAGGCCTGCGCCTGCTGGGCGAAGGGTTTCACCAGACCGCCGTGCTGGCGCTCGGCTCGGCCGGTCTGGCGCTGCTGACCGCCGTGCTGGCCTTCAGGTGGTGGCCGCGGCACCCCGCGCCGGGCTTGCTCAATGTGCTGCTGTGGGGCTTCCTGTGGGCTCCGGCGGGCTTTGCGCTGTCCGCCCTTGAGGCGTGGGGTTGGGCATTGGGCCGAGCTCCGCTCCATGCCCTGCTGATCGGCTTTGCGGGAAGCATGCTGGTCGCGATGGTGACTCGCGTAACCCAGGGCCACTCGGGCCGCCCGCTTGCCATGTTCGGCCTGGCCTGGCTCGCCTTCGCGGCGATCCAGCTGGCGGCGGTCTTGCGGGTCTGGGCTGCGCTAAAGGGCGAGGATACGGCGATCCTGCTGATTGCGGGCGGAGCGTTCCTGCTCGGACTGGCACCGTGGCTGGTCCGCAATGCGCTGGTCTATTCCCGCCCCCGGATCGACGGCCGCCCAGGATGAGCGAGCAAATGACCACCACCCACAACCCGATCACGCCGCAAGAAGCGCTTGAACTGCTCAAGGAAGGCAACCGCCGGTTCCTGGCCGACGCGCCCTACAACCCGCCGATGGACCGCCTGCACCGGCTCCACCTGGCCGCGGCGCAGCAGCCTTTTGCGGCCTATCTCAGCTGTTCGGATTCGCGGGTCCCGCCCGAGCTGCTGTTCGAACGCGGGCTGGGCGAGCTGTTCATTGTCCGCAACGCCGGCAACACCTTGTGCGCCACTGCCTTGGGCAGCCTGGAATTCGCCGTCACTCAATTGCAGGTCCCGCTGATCGTGGTGATGGGGCACGAAGCCTGCGGTGCAATCCGCGCCGCAGTATCGGTCGCGCGGGGCCAGGCGGCCTATACCGGCAATGTCTCGAAAGTGCTGCAATCGCTGCTGCCCGCGGTGCTCGAAGCCGACCCCTGGGCCGAAGACCTCTGCAACGCCGCGGCGCTGTGCAATGTGCGCAAAGTCGTGCGCGAACTGCGCGAGGAAGCCTCCCCCGCCCTGCTCGAACCCCAGGCTGCCGGCTCGCTCCTGGTGGTTGGTGCCTACTACCATCTCGATTCCGGGCGCGTTGAATTCTTCGAATGACGCGGGTGCGCGGGCGGCTCTGCGGGTCTTGCTGCGAGCGGGATCCATTCCCCAATTAAGGCCGCGGGGATGGGATATCTGGCGGAGAGGGTGTCCGCCCTGAATCTGTCATATAGTATTGATATTGCTCTGATAAAATGTTTCAAAAGCGCAATGGACCCACACTCAGACCCACACATCTAGATCGCTCAACATTGGTTTTGCGGACGAATTGAGCCGAAATCCATTTTATCATATGAAATATTATCATACCGAACGGTCTCCGCTAAATAGAAATGTCACTGTCGGGGACCCAGGGTGACGTGACCCCCTGATTTCCCTCCAAGATTGATTAGAGTCCGGCCCTTGAGAGAAGGAACGGACAGATGAAGCGACTACGATTTACAGAAGAGCAGATTATCGGGGTTCTGCGTGAGGCAGAGGCAGGCGCGAAGACGGCTGACCTGGCCCGCAAGCATGGCGTGTCGGAAGCGACGCTATACAACTGGAAGGCCAAGTATGGCGGCCTTGAGGTGTCGGAGGCGAAGCGGCTGCGGGCGCTCGAGGACGAGAACGGGCGGCTCAAGCGTCTGCTTGCCGACGCGATGCTGGACAACGCGGGTCTGAAGGATCTGCTGGCAAAAAAATGGTAACGCCTGCCGCCAAGCGGGAAGCGGTCGCGCATCTTCAGGCCCTGCTTGATGTCAGCGAGCGGCGGGCGTGCAGGGTCATCGATGCGGACCGGACAGTCATTCGCTACCAGTCGCGGCGCGATGATGGTGCTTTGCGCGAGAAGCTGCGGGAACTGGCGCATCAACGCCGCCGGTTCGGGTATCGGCGGTTGCACATCCTGCTGCGGCGCGAGGGGCTGACGATCAACCGCAAGAAGACCCAGCGGCTGTACCGCGAGGAAGGCTTGACCGTGCGGCGACGCAAAGGGCGCAAACGCGCGGTTGGTGCACGGGTGCCAGCTCCCGTTTCGGCGCTACCCAACCAGCGCTGGAGCCTGGACTTCGTGCATGATCAGATGATCACCGGTCGCCGGTTCCGGGTGCTCAACGTCGTCGATGATGTGACGCGCGAGTGCCTGGCGGCGGTTCCCGACACCTCGATCTCGGGCAAGCGGGTGGTGCGCGAACTGGCCGAGCTGATCGCGGTGCGGGGCAAGCCCGGTATGATCGTCAGCGACAACGGAACCGAGCTGACCTCGAACGCGGTGCTCGAATGGTGCGGCGATGCCAAGGTCGAATGGCATTACACGACGCCGGGCAAGCCGACCCAGAACGCGTTCGTCGAGAGATTTAACGGGCGGATGCGCGACGAGCTGCTCAATGAGACACTGTTCACTTCGCTGGCCCATGCCCGCGAGAAGATCACTGCATGGGCCGACGATTACAACACCGACCGACCGCACTCCTCACTCGGATACGCCACCCCGGCGGCCTTCGCCGCCGACCTCAAAAAGCAAGGGGCTGCTGCGCTCCGCATAGCCGGAGGCTACGCTACGCAGCCCCTTGCTTCACCCGCGCAACCGCGCAACAACGATGCCGAGGCTTTAATCGCAACTGGATGAAAGTTGGGGGTCACGTCACAGGTGTAATACAAGCTCTGCGCGATGCCTTCCTTGCGGCACAGCTCAGCAATGCTGTCCTCGCCGCGCAGCCCATCGAGCACGATGCGGATCTTGTCTTCGGCCGAGAAATGGCGACGGGTCTGCCGCCGAATGTCCTTCACGACCCGCTCAGCAGGAGCCTTTACCGGCGATTTTTTCAAGGAGTGTTGGGACTTCATCTTCGTTCCTTCGTCACTACGACGAAGCCCCAACACTCCTTAAATCACAACGTCAAATCTGTGCCATTGGTGCTGACGGGGGACACTGGCCACGTCTGCAACTGGCTCGGGGGGAAGCTCTAAGGGGCTTGGATCAGCTGCATTGCCGTCTTTCAGCCTAAGCTGGGAGAAGTCCTCGACGGCCACTTCACGTGCATGGGACTGAAGCCCGAGCACAGCGGTGGCTGCAAAAATTATGAAACGCTTCACGTCACGCCTTTCGATGGCGTGCTGTGCAGATGGGGTTGCGCGAAACCCAATTTAGGCGCGCCCCTTTACTACTGTCAATCCAGCCGACAAGCCGACGACTAACTACGCAATGGAAATCTACGACTACGGCCCATCAGTAACCGGTTGGGTGTGCGAACTGCAATCAGAAGCCGCATAATGGCCAAGCATGCAGACTCTCTACGTTAGCAGGACAGGGTTGCGAAAGTCTCCAAATTGACGGTTGCTTGCCTTGATACAATCGACATCGCGCTCTTGCACGATTGGCGTAGTTGGAACGCAGCGCTTTCGGCTCTGCCAAGGGGGAGTCTTCTGTCGGCTCTGGTGACGACCCTGGAACGGAAGACATTGCAGCCGCGCACTGGATCAGTGCCCCAGCGGCATCCCGCCCGATCTAGTCGGGCGTGGAGCGAGCCAGATGAGAGCGGCGGCGAAGAGCAGGATGGCGCTGGTGGCCCAGAAGGTATGGATGAGCGCCAGGGTTGTCGCTTCGAGATCGACCATGTTGCTGAGAATCTGCCGCACCTGATCGGGCGGAAACCCGAGTCCGGTCAAGCTATCCTGCACGGCTTCCGGTTGCATCGCTCCGACGGCATCGCTCCGCGCCAGGCGCTGCGTGTCGGCCCAGTAGGAGAGCGTTATCGAGGTCGCTACCGCCGTTGCGATGGTCCGCATAAAGCTCTGAAGGCCGGCAGCCGACGCCACTTCATTGTCATCGACGGTGTTGAGGGTGAGCGACATGAGCGGAAGCATCATGAAGGTCACCCCCAAGCCCTGAACCAACTGCAGAATGCTGAGAGTCCAGAAATCGGCGTCCGTCGTCCAGGTCGTTCGGACGAGCGTCGTCGCCGCAATCCAGGCGATACCGCCCGAGACCAACAGGCGGGGGTCGAGGCGACTCATCAAGAAGGCCGCCAGTGGCGCTGTAAACAGTGCGCCGGTGGCGGAGAAAGATGACGACAATCCCGCTGAAGTCGCCGGGAAGCCGAGCCAGGCCTGTTGCCACTGGGGGACAATGACAAAACCCGCGAAATAGCCAGCAAATGCGAGCGACAGCACTGTCAGGCTGACGCTGAACCCCCGGTGTCTGAACACCCGCAAATCGACAATCGGGTGATCTTCGCCTAGCTCCCAGATAACGAAGAGCAGAAGACAGACAAAGGAGGTGATCGATAGCGCGACGATCATCGGATCGGCGAACCAGTCATGGTTGCGGCCAAGGTCCAGCACGAGTTGCAGGCAACCCACCCAAAGGACCAGCAGGGCGAGTCCGATGAAATCGATGGGCTGGGTCTGCCGATCGGTTTCGACGGGCTTCAGCAACACGATACCCACGCCAATACAAAGGATCGCAACGGGCACGTTGATCAGGAATATCCAATGCCAGCTGTAGTTCTCGGTAAGGTAGCCTCCGATCATCGGGCCAAGAGCTGGCCCCATCAACAGTGTGACAGCCCACATGCCCAAAGCCATGTTGCGCTTTTCCGGCGGAAAGACCTTCAGGAGCAGCGTCTGCGACAAGGGCATCAGGAACGCGCCGAAGATCCCCTGGCCGATCCGGCATGCAACCAGCATCCCCATTGTGATTGAAATACCGCACAAGAAGGAAAGAATGCCGAAGCCGACCATGCTGACGACGAAGGTGCGCACCGAACCGAAGCGTCCCGCGATCCACCCGGTCAAGGGAACGCAGATCGCTTCAGCTACCGCGTAAGAGGTGATGATCCAGGCCCCTTGCTCAAGCGTGATCCCGAGGCTGCCAGCGACATGCGGGATCGAGACATTGGCGATGGTCAGGTCGAGAATGACCATGAAATTGGCCAGCGCCAGCACCAGCCCGGCGGCCAATTGCCGCGACGGGGCAATGCCAGCGCTTTCGGGTTTGGCGCTACTCATCGTGCCTTACCTTCGAGAAACATCGATCTCGACTTCCATCGACAGCCCGACGCGCAAGGGATGTTTCCGTAGCTCGGCAGGATCGAGTTCGATCCGCACCGGGAGACGCTGGACAGTCTTGATCCAGTTGCCGGTGGCGTTCTGGGCCGGAATAACCGCCATTGACGATCCGGTTCCGCCAGCAAAGCCGGTGATCTTGCCATGATAAACAACGTCGCCACCGTAAAGGTCCGAGGTCAGAGTGACGGGCATGCCGATGCGGACGCGGCGCAGCTGGCTCTCCCTGAAGTTCGCATCGACATAGAGCTTGTCGACCGGGACGATGGTCATGATGATCTGTCCTGGGTTCAGTCGTTGCCCGACCTGAATTTGCAGACGGCTCACCACCCCCGAAACGGGCGCCCGGATTTCGGTGCGTTCAAGATCGAGCCGCGCCGAGTCGAGCCGCGCCGCGGCAGCTTGCACAGCGGGATCGGTGTCGATGTTTGAGCCGCGCACCAGTGCATCGTTGGCCGCGAACTGGCCCTGGGCAACGCGGCGGGCCGAACTGACCTCCGATATCCCACCGCGAGCGGCATCGAGTGCAGCGCTGGCGGTGGCAAAGGTCCTACGTGCTTGGGTGACTTCTTCGCCAGACACGGCTCCGCTGGCAACCAGTGTCTCGCGACGCTGAAGATCGATCCTGGCCTTGTCGAACTCGGCCTGGGCGCTGCGCAATCGCGCCTGCGCTTGGACAATAGCCGCGCTCGACGTGTCGATCTGCGCCGACAGGGCACCGTTGGTCGCAACCGCCTGACCGAAACGGCGGCGGGCAGCGGCGAGGTCGGCCTGGGCCTGCGCTACGGCAATCTTCGCATTGGCCTGGTCGAGCCGGACCAGCACGTCCCCTGCCTTCACCTGCTGCGTATCTTCTACTAGAACCTCGATCGCCGATCCCGCGACCAGCGGCGTGACCTGTGCGATCTGTGCATTCACATAGGCGTTATCGGTGCCGACATGGTTTCGCGTAACCAGCAGGTACCATGCAGCCCAGGCAAGACCCACCACTCCAAGAGCGATCGCCAGCCGCTTTAGCCACTTTCTGCGCGTTCCCTTGCGCGCAGCGGAGAGTTCGGGATCGATCGCTGGCAATTCGGTTGCTGGTTCGGTCATTGGCCTGTCTGTCCTGTTGGCCGGGCGGCGGCGGTATCGAAGCCGCCACCCAACGCCCGGATCATCGCGAGCGTCGCGCCCCTTTCGTATGTCTCAAGCCCAATCACCACGAGCCGCAGGTCATGGACGCTGCGTTCGTTGGCGAGTACGTCGAGATAGCTGGAAAGGCCCGCCTCGTAGCGACGACGGACCAATGCCAGGGCGTCCTCGCTGGCGGTCAGCGCAGTTCGGGCAGCTGCAAGCCTCTTGTCCGCGGCGTCGCGCTGGGTGACAGCATCAGCGACCTGCTGAAAAGCGGTGACCACCGTCTGGTTGTAGTTCGCGACTGCCTCGTCATAGGCCGCCCAGGCGCCGCCGTATTGCGCCTTGAGGGCACCGCCCTGAAAGATTGGCAGGCTGATTGCGGGGCCGACGTTGCCGAACAGCGACCCGGAATCGACCAGATTGCCGAGCCCCAGCGCCTGCAAGCCGACCAGCGCCCTGAGGTTGATCGAAGGAAAGAAGCCGGCGCGCGCGACCTTTACCTTGCTTGCCGCCGCTTCGACCCGTTCGCGCGCCGCGACGATGTCGGGACGGCGGCCCAGCAGATCGGTATTGATGCCCGCCGGAACTCCAGAAGGAGTGGAGGGTGCAAGCGGCGGGCGGGTGATCGATTGACCGCGGTCCGGCCCGGCACCGACCAGCGCGGCAAGCTGGTTGCGGCGGAAACCGATGTTCTCGGAGATCGCCGCGAGGTCCTGTTCGGCGAGGGCGACTTCGGCATCGGCGCGGCGCAGGCTCGCCAGGTTGTCGAGCCCGCTGCCGTGGCGCTGGGCGACAAGGTCTCGCGTCGACCGGCGATTGGCGAGTATCGACGCAGCATTGTCGTATTCGCGGTAGAATCGGCCCAGTTCGGCATAGGCGGCGGTGATCGCGACCGACAGCACGAGCCGGGCTTGCGCGGCATCGACCACCGCCGCGCGGGCCTCCGAGGTCGCCGCTGCATGGGCGGCGCGGTTGCGCCCCCACAGGTCTAGGTCGAATCCGAATGTCAGCGAGGCCTGACCGTAGTCTTTCCAGCCATCGGGCAGGAATTGCGCGGGGAGGCCGTTGTTACCGCTTTGACGCCGCAAGCCCCCTTCCGCCTCGGCACCAAGCGATGGCAGTCGTGCGGCTCCAGCCCTTTGCGCTTCGGATTCGGCCCGCTTGATCCGGGCTACGGCCACAGCGACCTGGGGCGAGTTGGCAAGACCTTCCTCGATCAGCGCGGTCAACTGCGGATCGCCGGCCAGACGCCACCATTGATCTGGCGGCCAGGCGGTGTTGCCGCGCGCGGCGAGTGTCTGCGATACCTCGATTGTATCGGGGGTGTGCATCGCGGGCCGAACCCCAGCATCGGGGACCGCAACGCAGGCGACCAGCATCAACGGCAGAGCGATGCCAGCCACGCGCATGGTATGGCTTGTCTTCGACTTGGGTTTTGGTTGCTCGGTAGATAGGGTCACGGCGCGTCGATAGCAGGTAGTAAAAATATTTACAATCTGTCTTGCAACAATAATGCTTTAAACGATCACGTAGATGCGCTATCAGATGTCGCATGTCTGACGCGGCGCAGCACGAACGGTTTGTTACCGAAGCGGATGAGTTGATATTCCTGATCGAGGAGGTTCCCCGCCGACTCAGGCGCATGTTTACGGTTTCGATGGCCGCGTTCGACATGACCACTCCGCAATGGCGGGCGCTGTCGTATATCATGCGCACGCCCGGCTTGAACCAGACCATGCTCGCGCGACAACTGGATCTCGAACGGGCTTCAGTGGGCCATATCGTCGATCAGCTCGAAGCGGCAGGCCTTGCTGAACGTCGCGCGGCCGGGGGAGACCGGCGGGTTTGGACCTTGCACCCCTTGCCGAAAGCAATCGAAATCCTCCCCTCGGTGCGTAAGGCCGCCGATCGACTATATCTGGAATTGCTCCGCAACGTCCCCCTTGAGGACATCGACCAAATGCGCTCCACGCTCTCCAGGATGGTAGCCAATATCAGTGGTCTAGACCCGGACTGAAGTCGGTTTGGGCTGGCAACAATGCCCGTTACATATTGTAGGCCCCGCGACCGCTGGCGACCAGCGTCCCGGCCTCGTCGTGAATGCGCACGTCGGCAACGCTTAGCGATTTCCCGGCCTTGATCAGGCGCCCTTCGGCATGAAGCGTCTGGCGGCTCGCTGCCCGATGGTAATCGACCCTCAGGTCGGCTGTGGATTTGCACATGTTTCCTGAGGCCAGGACTGCATAGAATCCCGTCAGATCGATCAACGAGGCGAGAATTCCACCGTGCATCGACGGGAGCGTGGGGTTGGAGATCATCTCGTCCCGCCATGGCATTTCGATCAGGATGTGCTCTGCGTCAGCTTCGACCATCCGCAAGTTCAGCCAGCGGTGAAACGGCGCGACCAGCAGGGCGCGGTTGAGCTCTTCCAGCGTCATGCAATCGTCTCCGGTTCGGACTGGCTTTCGAGGAATTCGATGATGGCCCTGCTGAACACGTCGTTGTCGTCGCCGACAACCATATGTCCAGCGCCCGAGACGTCGGTGAAGCGCGCGCCAGGCACCATCGCGCAGAACCGCTTCGCAGCCTCCATGGAAATCAGGTCGCTCGATCCGCCCCGCACCAGGTGGACCGGTAGCGAGAGGACGCTTGCCGCCGCCTGGGCTTGGGCATAGTCCTGTTCGCGCCGCCCGGTCATCCCGCTCAGAAAGCCGGGATCCCAATGCCAACGATAACGCTGGTCCGGGTCGAGACGGAGATAGCTCTTCAGGCCCTCGCTGGCGCCGCGCTTCTCGCGGTTCGGCATATAGTCCGCGATCGCCTCTGCGGCTTCGTCGTATGACGCGAAGCCGCGCTCCACATGGGCGTTCATGAAGCCGACAATTCGTGAAACACCCTCCGGGTCCATATCCGGAGTGACATCGACCAGCGTCAGCGACGCAAAGCTACCCGGTCGCACCGCCCCTTCCGCCACCAGCGCCGCCAATCCGCCAAGCGATGCGCCGATGACATGCGGCCGCTGGTTCAGCTTGTCGCAGACCGCGAGGATATCCTTGCCGAAATCGGCAAAGCGGTATCTACCGGGGGTGGCCCAGCCACTCTCGCCATGACCGCGCATGTCGATCGCCACCGAGCGATAGCCGTGCTCCGCCAATTGCTGCATCGTCTTGCGCCAGGTGCGCCGGGTTTGCCCTCCGCCATGCGCCAGTAATACGGACGGCCGACCATGACCATCGCCGACAAGGCTTGCCGCGATGGAGATGCCGCCGCTTCCGTCAAACGTCATGTGCATGGCGTCTTGCTCAGTGCTGAAGCTCGGGCAGATGCAGCACCAGCCCATCGAGTTCGGGGACCATCGGAATCTGGCACGCGAGGCGGCTGGTTTCGGTCGTTCCCTCGGCAAACTGGATCAGATCGCTCTCCATGCCGCCTTCTTCCGGCGGCCCGACCCGATCCATCCAGGCCTGATCGACATGGACATGGCACGTGGCGCAGGCACAGACCCCGCCGCAATCGCCATCGATCCCCGGTACACTGTTGAACAGGGCGGCTTCACGGGCGCTGAGGCCCTCGTCTATTTCAACCGACCGACGTGTGCCGTCGGCGGAAACAAAAGTTACGTTGATCATATGGAAGTTCCGTATTTGTAACGAGCCAAGCCTTCAGTGCGCGTGAAGTTTCACCGGCAGCCGGGTAATCCCGCGCACCAGATTGGACAGCAGCCGCTCCGGCTCGCCAACAACTTCGACGAAGCGAAAGCGCTTGAGGATCTCTTCCCAGATGATCCGCAGTTGCAATTCGGCCAGACGGTTGCCCATGCAGCGGTGGATGCCGAACCCGAAGGAGAGGTGGTGGCGCGGATTTTCGCGATCGATGATGAATTGGTCGGCCCGGTCGATCACGGTTTCGTCGCGGTTGCCCGAGAGATACCACATCACCACCTTGTCGCCTTTCCTGATCTGCTTTCCGCCAATTTCGGCGTCTTCCAGCGCGGTACGGCGCATGTGCGTCAGCGGGGTCTGCCAGCGGATGATCTCGGGAATCATGCTGGAAACGAGCGCCGGATTGTCCCGCAATTTCTGATATTCGCCCGGGTTCTGGTTGAGCGCCAGGACCCCGCCACTGATCGAATTGCGGGTGGTGTCGTTGCCGCCGACAATCAGCAGCAGCAGGTTGCCGAGAAATTCGAGGAACGGCATGTCGCGGGTTGCGGGCGAATGCGCCATCATCGAGATCAGGTCATTGCCGCCGGGCTTGTCGATCCGTTCGTCCCACAGGCCCTTGAAATACATCGCACACTGGATGAGTTCCTCGCGGCGCTGTTCGAACGATTCGACGATGCCGGTTTCCGGTGACGCGGTGGTGACGTCCGACCAGCGGGTCAGCTTGGCGCGCTCGTCCCAGGGGAAATCGAAGATCGTCGCAAGCGTCATGGTGGTAAGTTCGACCGACACCAGCTTTACCCAGTCGATCTCCTCGCCGACCGGCAGCGAATCGAGGATCGCGCCCGCCCGTTCGCGGATGATCGGCTCAAGCAGAAGCAGGTTCGATGGTGCAACCACCGGGCTTACCGCCTTGCGCTGCTGGTCGTGCTTGGGCTGATCCATCGCGATGAACATTTCGAGCTCGAGCGCGCCCTCGACGCTGTGCATGTCCTGGACCGAAATCCCACCGAGCTTGGCTTCCGACGAGAAGACCTTGTGGTTGGTGTCGACCGCTATGATGTCGTTGAACTTGGTCACCGACCAATAGGGCCCGAACCGGCTTTCTGCACAGTAGTGGACCGGATCCTCGCGCCGAAGCCGGGTGAAATATTCCCCCACGGTGTCATTCTGGAAGAGGTAGGGATTGGCGACATTGATCTCGTGCAGCGGGATCGAATCGACGGAAGCGTAGAGGACTTTTTCCTGAGTTGCCGAAGTTGCCATGGAACAGACCTTTCTCAATGGCGTCACCTAGGGCCGAAAGGGCCATTCTGTCAATAAAGATTATCAGCTTTAATCCGCCAACTCGGGGAGGTGCCAGGTCGGGATCGCTTACGATTACCGAAATGCCGAGTTTTCGACAGGTTTCAGGGCGCCAACGTTTTTCCGCAGGAGATGCTAGACACGGTGATCGATTAATGCTTATACGTTTTTATGGCTTCTGTTCCACATCGATCTCCGGACGACAACGCGGTGCCCGCAGGCAAGGCAAAGCGCGCCTTGCAGGTCGCGCAGGCCATCGTGTCCGATATCCAGCTCAACGCCCGTGAGGCCGGAGACCGCCTCCCGCAAGAGGAGGATATGCTGGCGCGTTACGAAGTCGCGCGCGCAACCTTGCGCGAGGCGCTCAGGTTTCTTGAGCTGCAGGGGGTGATCCAGTTGCAACTGGGCCGCGGCGGCGGACCGGTTGTGTCGCGGCCGCAGACGCGCGATTTTGCCAGCTCTCTGTCGCTCATCCTGCAATTCATGGATACCGATCTGCGGGCCCTGCTCGAACTGCGCGAAGCGATCGCGCCCGATATGGCGGCCAAGGCTGCGGCGCGGGCGACCAACGCAGATCTCGCCGCATTGAGCGATTGCTACGCCCAACTCGAACGCGACCGCGAAACCGCTGGGTTCGAGGAAACCAACCGGCGCTTTCACGATTTGCTGGGCTGGGCCAGCGGCAACCCGACCTTCGGATTGCTTACATCGGCACTGCATTTGCTGACCCGCGATCTTGCCATGGAATTGGGTTATTCCGCGCAGGAACGGGCCGGCCAATTGCGCTGCCTCGCGCGGGTACTGAACGCGGTGCGCCTGCGCGATGCCGATGGTGCACGCCGACACATGGAGCGGCTGGTCAAGGGATCGTCCGAATATCTCGCGGCTCGCAGCCCCGAGCTCGTTACGCAAAAGGTCAGATGGGGAGACCCAGGCTAGGCCGGCACTTCTGGAGAGGACGATGGCACTGAACAGCCGAATTTGCGGGATGCTCAAGATCGAGCATCCGATCCTGCTGGCCGGTATGGGCGGCGCGAGCGTGCCCCGGCTGGCCGCTGCGGTTTCCAACGCCGGTGGGCTAGGTGTGCTGGGCGCGGCGGCATGCTCGCCCGAACGCTTGCGCAGCTGGATTCGCGAGACCCGCGCGCTAACCGACAAGCCGTTCGGGGTCGATACCTTACTGCCCGCTTCTGTCCGCCGGGGCAAGGCACCTGAAACCGGGGCGGCTCCTACGGATCCGATGGCGGTGTTCGGCGAGTATCAACAATTCGCCCGCGATTTCATGGCACGTGAAGGACTGGGCGAAGTCGATTCCGCTGCGGCGATGCGCGCCGCCGCCGGGGCGGAAAGCGAAGGTGGTCCGCCGCTGTTCTCGAAGGAGTTCTTCGAAGCGCAGATGGAGGTGGTGATCGAGGAAAAGGTGCCCGTCTATGCGGCCGGACTGGGCAATCCCGGACCGTGGATGGATCGCCTGCACGCCAACGGCACGATCGTGATGGCGGTGGTGGGCAAGGTCAAACACGCCTTGCAGGTGGTAGAGTCCGGGATCGATATGATCGTCGCCCAGGGTCACGATGGCGGCGGCCACAATTCGCCGATCGGGACGATTTCGCTGATTCCCCAGGTGGTCGACGCCGTGGGGGACCGGGTCCCGGTGCTGGGTGCCGGCGGCATCAGCGACGGGCGCGGAGTGGCAGCGGTCTTCATGCTCGGTGCCGAGGGTGCCTGGGTGGGAACGGCCTTCCTCGCGACCGAAGAAGCCGGAATCGAGGATTTCCAGAAGCAAGCCATTGCCGAGGGCGGTGACGGCGACACGGTGGTCAGTCGCTCGATCACCGGCAAGCCAGCCCGGATGATCGCCAACAAATGGGCCAGTGCATGGATCGAAGCGGGCAAGGAGCCGCTGCCCATGCCTTACCAGTCGATGATTGCTGGCCCGGTCATGGCGGCGGCGATCCGCGACAAGCGGATGGATGTGCTTCCCGGGTTTGCGGGACAGGGCATCGGTTTGATCAAGTCGGTTCGCCCCGCCGCCGCGGTGATGCGCGATCTGGTGGCCGACGCCGAAAAGGCCTTGGCCGGAGCCAAGCGATTTGGGTGAGGAAGCCGCATCGAAATGGCAAGCGAGGCGAAGATGAAGGGACAGGAACTGAAGCGCCGCATCCGCCCAGGAGAAGCGCTCTCGGCGGTAAAGGTTCTACTCCGCGACAAGGAAGATACCGCACAGGTATTCAGGATTGTCGAGGCCTTGGCTGGAAACAGCTATTATCGCCATTTCAGGCGGTTTGCGGGATCCGAAGGCGGGAGGCGCATCCTGGCCAGCCGGAGCAATCTGCTCGATCGCCTGCGCGACCGCGAACGGTTGGCGCGCTGCCCGAAGGGGAGCCTGGGACAGCAATATCTGGCCTTTGTCTATGGCGAAGGCCTGAGCGCTGAAGGGCTGGTTGAGGCGAGCGAGGAGGGTGGTGTCCGGACCTTTGTCGATCCCGATGTCGCCCTGTTCCGCAACCGGATGAGGGATTCGCACGATCTCTATCACGTTGTCACCGGTTACGGGCGAGATGGGCTGGGCGAAATTTGCGTGCTGACCTTTGGCAACGCCCAGTTCCACAACCACGGCATCGGCTTTCTGCTGCTGCTCGGACTGCTCAAATCAAGACGTGAGCATCCCGGATTACCGGTACTGGGCCCGATGATCGAGGCTTGGCGGCGCGGGCGTGCGGCCAAGAACTTTCCCGAAATACAGTGGGAAGAACTGCTGGATCGTCCGCTCGAAGAGGTTCGCGCGTCGCTCAGTTTGGCTCCCGCGCCGCGATACAGAAGGGCCGAACCCGAGTCCAAACGGATCGAGGTCGAATTCCAGGTCCGCCGCGAACTCGCCATGCAACGACAAAGAGACCTGGAACCGGCATGACCTTTTCCGACAAGACAGCTATCACCGGGGTTGGCGAGACTGATTTCGTCAAGGGCACTGAACGCACCGCCGTCGACATGATGCTGGAGGCTGCGCGCAAGGCGATTGCCGATGCCGGGCTCAAGCCTTCGGACATCGACGGCATGGTGCCGCCGCCGATCTATACCACCAGCGAGGAGCTGGCCGCCAATCTCGGGATCGACGTGCTGCGCTATGCGGCGACGGTGCACATGGGCGGCGCCAGCCCGACCACCGCGCTGCAGAACGCCGCGATGGCGATATCCGCCGGGCTGTGCGATCACGTGCTGGTCACGCTGGGTTGGAACGGCTTTTCGGCGCTGCGGCCCAAACCGGGCGCGCCGCCGACCCGGTCGATGAACATGAACACCCTGACAAACACCATCCAGGGGTACTACATTCCTTACGGCGTATTCCTGCCGGTGCAGATGTACGCCTGGCTGGCGATGCGGCATTCGCAGCTTTATGGGGTGGGGCCGGAAGCAACCGCCGCCATCGCCCTGGCTTGCCGCAAGCACGCCCAGCTCAATCCCAAGGCGTTCACCTACGGGAAGCCGCTGGACCGTGAGACCTATCATGCGGCGCGGTGGATTTCGGAACCGTTCCGGCTTTACGATTGCTGTCTCGAAACCGACGGGGCCTGTGCGGTGGTGGTCTCACGGCTCGATCGCGCGCGCGACCTGCGGCACGTTCCGGTGACGATCGCGGGCGCTGCCGAAGGCCATCCTTATCCCGCCGATGATATTCCGTCCCGGCCCGATCCGTTCAAGATCGGCCTGTCCTATGCCGCGCCCAAGGCTTTCGAGATGGCCGGGGTGTCGCGTAGCAACATGGATTTCCTCCAGGTCTACGATTGCTTTACCTACGTGGTGCTGCTCCAGCTTGAGGCGATGGGCTATTGCGAGCCGGGCGGCGCGCTCGATTTCGTCAAGGATGGCCAGATCGAGCTTGGCGGGAACTTTCCGCTCAACACGCACGGCGGCCTGCTCAGCGAAGCCCACGTCTGGGGGCTCAACCACGTGGTCGAAGCGGTGCGCCAGCTGCGGCACGATTGCGGCGAGCGGCAGGTCGAAGGGGCGCAGACCGGGCTGGTCACCGGCTGGGGCGATCTGGGTGACGGCAGTGTTGCCATCTTGCGGAGGTTTGGCTGATGGACGAAGATCTTTCTCCCAAGGCGCGCGCCGCGGCCGCCGCTGCGCCGGCCAAGCCGCGGCCTCGCCCGCAAGACCCGGTCGAGCAGGAATTCTGGAAGCGGTGCCAGGATGGGCACCTCTACTTCCAGAAATGCGGGGGTTGCGGTTCGTGGCGGCACTTGCCGCGCTACATGTGCGCGCGTTGCGGCTCGCCTGACTTTGCGTGGGAACAAAGCTCGGGCAAGGGCACGGTGTTTTCGTGGACCGTGGTGCATCAGGCGCTGCACCCCGCCTTCGCGGCGGACATTCCCTATGTCGCCGCAGTGGTCGAGCTCGACGAGGGGGTCCGCATGGCCACGCGGCTGATCGATTGCCCGATCGACGCTGTCCGGCTCGACCTGCCGGTGGCACTCGCGTTCGAAACCATCGGGGAAGACTTTCGCTTGCCCGTCTTCCGGCCGGCCTGAAAGGACGCTGTGCAATGGACCTGAGTTATGGCCCCGAGTATGAGACGTTCCGCGAAGAGGTGCGCGACTTCATCGCCGTCAATCGCCATCTCGCACCAAAGAATGCCGGTCGTGCGGCCCGCCCGTCGAATGAAGGCGTGGCCTGGCAGAAGCTGCTGATCGAGCATGGCTACACCGCGCGCACCATTCCGCGCGAATACGGCGGGTTCGGGGCCGAGCCCGACATTCTCAAGTCCCGGATCATCGCCGAGGAGTTTGCGCGCGCCGGTGTGCCCGGCGGACTCGCCAACCAGGGCATTTCGATGCTGGTGCCGACCTTGCTCGAACTTGGCACCGAAGAGCAGAAGAGGCGCTGGATCGAACCGACTTTGGCCGGCGATGTGGTGTGGTGCCAGGGCTATTCCGAACCCGGATCGGGATCGGACCTCGCCAGTCTCAAGACCAGCGCCCGGGTTGAAGGCGGCGACTTCGTCGTCAACGGCCAGAAGATCTGGACCAGCACCGCCAAGGAAGCGGACATGATCTTCTGCCTGGTGCGGACCGAAGGGGACGCAGCCAAGCACCAGGGGATCAGCTATCTGATCTTCCCGATGACCACGCCGGGGATCGAAGTCCGCCCGCTCAGGACCATGACCGGCCATGCCGAATTCAACGAAACCTTCTTCACCGATGTGCGCGTGCCGGTCGATCAGATCGTCGGCCAGCGCGGGCAAGGCTGGTTCGTCGCCAACGCCACGCTCGGGCACGAACGCGGGATGCTGGGCGATCCCGACGCACTCGAAAACCGGCTGCTCGCGCTGATCGAACTGATGAAGGTGGAACAGGTCGGCGGTGCACGGGTGATCGACCTTCCGGCCCTTCGCGACCGGCTGGTGGCGCTCCAGGCCGAAGTCGCGGCGATGAAGTACAACGGGATGCGGATCCTATCGAACCAGATCAAGGGCGAGCCGGGCGGCATGGCCAAGCTGATCGTCAAGCTCCAGGCCTGCGAGCTGGCCCACCAGATTTCCGCTTTGGCGATCGACGCGCTGGGCGAATTGGGAATCCTCTACAACGGCAGCGCCCACGAGCGCGCAAACGGCAGCTGGCAATGGAACTACATGTTCCAGCTTGGCCTGATCATCGGCGGCGGAACCGCCCAGATCCAGAAGAACATCATTTCGGAGCGCGGCCTCAACATGCCGCGCGAGCCGCGCCTGGACCTGCCCAAAGGCCCGTCCGCGCAAGGAGGGCAGTGATGGATTTCGGACTTTCGCAGGAACAGCAGATGCTGGCAGAAAGCGTTACGCGGCTGCTGCGCGAACTCTCTCCGCTCGATCATGTCAGGCAAGTGGCCGAAGCCGGCAGCGCGGTTAGCGCGCAAAGCCAGGCCGCGCTGGCCGAATTGGGGCTACCCGGGCTGGTGGTGCCGGAGGCCCATGGCGGCCTTGGCATGGGACTGCTCGATGCAACGGTCGTTGCTACGGCGCTGGGGGAAGCGGTGGCGCCGGTGCCGTTCGCCGCTCGCAACGTGATGGCGCCGCTCGCGCTGATCGCGGCCGGATCCGAGGCGCAGCAGGCCCAATGGTTGCCGCGCATTGCAGCTGGCGAGGTGCGTTTCGGCGTCGGGGTGAATGAGCAGGTCTCCCGCCGCGATGGTTCGGGCGTGCGTTGCACCGGTGGCGCGCTGACTGGCACGGCGCTGTTCGTGCTCGATTGCGAGGAGGCCGATCACTTCATGATCGCCGACGAAGCCGGTCGGCTGCACATCGTATCGGCGCAGGCAGACGGGTTGGAGCTGATTGCCCTCAAGACGATCGACGCGACGCGCTCGGTCGGCGAACTGCGGCTTGCGTCGACCCCGGCGGAAGCCCTGGCCGACGACGGCGGTGCGGCGGCGCGGCGACTGATTGCCGCAGGCCGCATCCTGCTCGCGGCGGACAGCCTAGGTGCGGCGGATGCGATGATCGCCCAGGCGGTTGCCTATGCCGGGCAGCGCGAGCAGTTCGGGCGGGTGATCGGCAGCTTCCAGGCGGTCAAGCACATGTGCGCTGAAATGGCCGCGAAGAACGAGCCGTGCCGGTCGCTGGTGTGGTATGCGGCCCATGCGTTTGACGCGGTCCCAGCCGAAGCGGAACTGGTCGCTTGCCATGCCAAGTCGCACACCGGCGAAGTAGGCCGGTTTGTCGCCCGGACCGCAACCGAGGTGCACGGCGGCATGGGCTTCACCGACCTGTTAGGGCTGCATTACTGGTTCAAGCGGATCGGTTTCGACCGGCAGGTACTGGGCGGACCCGAAACGGTCCGGGAAGAGGCGGCGATACTGCAAGGCTGGACCGCAAGAGGGGTCTGACTAAGCGAGAGGACAGTTCCAATGGCAAAGTGGAATCTTGGCGACATACTGGACGCGATCGAGCCTGCCCTTCCCGCAGATACACCGGCCCTGATCCACGGCACGCGTGTCGTCACCTGGGCGGAAATGGGCGCGCGGTCGAACAATATCGCGCGCTTCCTTACGGCGAACGGCATTTTGCCCGGAACCAAGGTCGCGTTCTACATGCGCAACCGCCCTGAATACGGCGAACTGATGGCGGCTTGCTTCAAAGGCCGGTTCACCCATGTGAACATCAACTATCGCTACCGCCCCGAGGAGGTGTTCTACATCTTCGACGATTCCGACAGCGAGGCCATTTTCTACAGCGCCGAATTCCGCGATTGCATAGTCGAACTGAAGGACCGGCTGACCAAGGCCAAGCTTTTCGTCGAAATCGGCGATGCGGCGGCAAAGGCCCCGCTTGCGCTTGCCTATGAAGATCTCGCGGCATCGGGCGACGGTTCGCCGCTGGGGATCGAGCGGTCGCCGCACGATGAACTGTTCATCTACACCGGCGGGACGACCGGCATGCCCAAGGGTGTGGTCTGGCGCCACACCGATATGCGCGAAGCCCAGCTCGATGCGCAGCGCATGCTCGCGCCTGTGCCGGACAGCCTCGACGAAGCCGTCGCCATGATCCGCGCCGAAGGCCCGGGTCGGATGACTCTGCCAGCCTGCCCGATGATGCACGGGACGGGCTTCATCACGGCGATCGGGACGCTCGCCTCGGGTGGTTGCCTTGTCACGCTGGACAATCCCTCGCTCGACGCGGTCGAGTTGTGGGAAGCGGTCGAACGCAACAAGGTGCAGTCGATCGCGATCGTCGGCGATGCCTTCGCCAAACCGATGCTCAAAGCCCTCGATGATAACCCTGGCGGTTTCGATACCTCAAGCCTGATCACCATCGTCTCGTCGGGGGTGATGTGGAGCAAGGAGGTCAAGCAGGGCTTGATTGGGCATATTCCGCAAGTGGCCCTGATGGACAGCTTCGGCGCTTCGGAAGGGCTTGGTTTCGGGCGCTCGATTACGACTGCCGCCGGGACCACCGAGACGGCGAAGTTCACCATCGGCGGTTTCTGTGACGTGTTCGACGAGAACGACCAACTGGTCCGCCCAGGCACCGGCACACCGGGTTTTATCGCCCTCAAGGGGCCGATCCCACTGGCCTATTACAAGGATCCCGAAAAATCGGCACGGACTTTCAAGACCATCAACGGAGTCCGCTACTCGATCCCCGGGGACTGGTGCACGGTCGAGGCCGATGGCAGCCTGACCCTGCTCGGCCGGGGCAGCGTATGCATCAACACCGCTGGCGAAAAGGTCTATCCCGAAGAGGTCGAGGAAGTACTCAAGACTCATCCGGCTATCGAGGATGCGCTGGTCGTGGGGGTCGCCGATGAGAAGTGGGGCCAGGCGGTGACCGCAGTGGTTCACCTTACCGCGGGCGAGACGCTCGATGAACCGGCCGTCAAGGAGCATGTCCGCAGCAAACTGGCGGGCTACAAGACCCCCAAGGCCGTGTTCGCTACCGCGATGGCGTTGCGTGCGCCCAACGGCAAGGCCGACTACAAGGGCGCGGCAGACCTTGCCGCCAAGCTGAGCGCCGCCCAATGAGCGCACCCGATCCAGACTGCGACGCACTGATCATCGGGGCGGGATTCAGCGGAATCTATCTGCTCCACCGGCTGCGTCAGGCCGGGTTTCGCACAAGGTTGATCGACGCCGCCGCCGAACCCGGCGGGATCTGGTACTGGAACTGTTATCCCGGTGCCCGGGTCGATTCGCACGTCCCGATCTACGAATTCTCGCTGCCCGAGTTGTGGCGGGACTGGACCTGGAGCGAACGGTTTCCCGGCGGCGGAGAGCTGCGACGATATTTCCGCTACGTGTGCGAAAAGCTGGAGCTCTGGCCCGACATGGACATGGGGACGCGGGTGTCTGGTGCCCGCTTCGATGCCGAAAGCGATGTCTGGCGTGTCGATACGGCGCAAGGCCAGCAGATCAGCGCCCGCTTCCTGCTGCCTTGTGCCGGTTTTGCCGCCAAATGCTATACTCCGGACATTGCCGGCCTGGAAACGTTTGCGGGTGAACGGCACCATACCGCGCATTGGCCTCAGGACGGCCTTCCGTTGGCCGGGAAGCGGGTGGCGATCATCGGCACCGGGGCGAGCGGCGTGCAAGTTGCGCAGGAAGCCGCGCGCGACGCCGCGCAGCTGACCCTGTTCCAGCGCACCCCGATCCTGGCTCTGCCGATGCAGCAGCAGCCGCTGAGCCTTGAGCAGCAAGCGCAGGAAAAGGCTGCCTATCCCACGATCTTTGCCAGACGGCAGACCTCGAACGGCGGCTTCGATGCCGATCGAATGGAAATCAGCGCGCTCGACGTCGATGCAGTCGAACGTATCGCAACTTTCGAACGTCTATGGCGAGCCGGCGGCCTGCGGTTCTGGTACAACAATTTCGCCGATCTGCTGACCGACGAACGCGCCAACCGCTTCGCCTACGATTTCTGGCGCGAGAAGGTCCGCGCGCGGATTGCCGATCCCTTGCTTCACGAGGCATTGGCGCCGATGGAACCTCCGCATCCCTTCGGCACGAAACGACCCTCGCTCGAACAGAACTATTACGAGATATTCGCACAGGACAATGTGTCGCTGGTCGATCTCAAGCGCGATCCGATCGAACGTGTGGTCCCCAGCGGTATCGAGACCGCAAGCGGCCTGATCGAATGCGACATCATCGTATTCGCCACGGGGTTCGATGCCGGCAGCGGCGGGCTGATCGACATGAATCTGCTCGGCACCGAAGGCTTTAACCTGGGTGACGCGTGGAAGGACGGGGTCCGCGCCTATCTGGGCAATTCCGTTTCCGGGTTCCCCAATATGCTGTTCCACTACGGCCCGCTGAGTCCATCCGGCTTTTCCAATGGTCCGACCGCGGCCGAGCTGCAGGGCGACTGGACGACTGATTTCCTGGCTCACCTGAGGAGCGAGGGGATAACACGGTTCGAGCCCGATCCGGCAGCGGAGCGCGAATGGACCGACATGGTCGAACAGATCGGTGCGATGACGCTCTTTCCCAAAGCCAAGTCCTGGTACATGGGCGATAACATTCCAGGCAAGAAGCGCCAGCTGATCAACTTCCCGAGCGTATCAACCTACGCCCAGATCTGTGCCGACGTTGCCGCAAATGGCTATCGCGGCTTCGGTCTCGTTTCTTGAACATTCTGATCGGAAAATACCTTGTCGAGTGACATAACGAACGGTCTTGGCGATATCGATCCGGAATGGGCACCGAACCCTGAAGAACTGCCCCGCTGGTTTGTCGATGCCCTTGCCGTTCCGCGCGAGGAAGGCTTCGTTGAGGTTGATGGCACGGGGATCCACTATTTCCGGTGGGGGCAGCGCGGTAAGCCACCCGTGCTGATGACTCACGGCTTCCTCGCCCACGCCCGCTGCTTTGCCTTCATCGCGCCATTCCTTGCGAACGATTACGACGTCGTAGCCTACGACCTGTCCGCAATGGGCGACAGCGCGGTGCGCGAAAATTGCGACATGGCCGCGCGCGGCCGGGAAATGATCGGAGTGGCGCGGGCGCTGGGCTTGTTCGATGCTGACCGGAAACCGGCGATCGTCGCGCACAGCTTCGGTGCCAGTGTCGCGCTGGAGGCGCTTGAACAATTGCCTGGCGGCTTTGCCGGTGCAGCCACTTGCGACATGATGACCCTGCGCCCCGCCATGCTCGAAGCATTCTGGGCAGGCGGCCACACCAGCCCGGGTTCAGGCAATCCCGACAAGCCGCAGCGCATCTACCCGGACTTTGCGACTGCCCGCAGCCGCTACAAGCTCTCGCCGCCGCAGCAAGTGGGGGAACCGTTCCTGATGGACTATATGGCCTATCATTCCTTGCGCCGGGTCGAAGGCGGCTGGAGCTGGAAGTTCTCGCCTGCGGTGTTCAATCGCGACAATTCGCGTGCCGATTGGCTAGCGATCGGCCCTAAACTGGTTTCGGCACCGGGGCGAAAGGCGATCGTGCATGGCGAGGAAAGCCTGTTGTTCACGCGAGACTCGCGGAATTTCGTGCACGAGCTTGGCGGAACCGACATCCCGATCATCGCGATACCCAATTCACGACACCATTTGATGCTGGATCAGCCCTTGGCATTTCTTGCCGCGATCCGATCGGTGCTAGGATGCTGGCTTTGGCCGCCCGGTTGATCGGCAGCTAGAAATCAACGTGAGTTCAAGATTCTAAAAAAGTGAGGAGGATTATATGTTGAGATCTAATGGTTTTCATTTGATCGCGTTGTCGGGATCATGCAGCCTATTAGCGATAGCGAGTCCTGCTCTGGCCCAGCAAACCGCCGGGGGTGAGGCAAATGTGAGCGAGCAGGTCGAGCAGCAAGCGGCGGGTGGAGAAATCGTGGTCACCGCAACCCGCCGTTCGGAAACCCTCTCCAAGGTTCCGCTGGCGGTTACCGCCGTTAATGCTCAATCGTTGCAGAATTCCGGCGCAAGCGATATTCGGCAACTTGGCCAGCTCGCACCTTCCTTGATGGTCTCTTCGACAGGAACCGAAGCTAACGGCTCGGCGCGCGTTCGCGGCGTGGGGACAGTCGGGGACAATCCGGGCCTTGAAAGTTCGGTCGCGGTATTCATTGATGGCGTCTACCGGTCTCGGTCCGGCGTTGCCTTGTCGGAACTTGGCGAGGTCGAGCGGATCGAAGTGCTGCGCGGACCGCAGGGCACACTGTTTGGCCGGAATGCGTCGGCTGGCTTGATTCATGTGATCAGCAAGAAGCCATCCTTCACCTTCGGAGCGAACGCCGAGGCCAGCTATGGCAATTATGATTATTGGCGCCTGGCTGGTTCGATAACCGGCCCTTTGACCGATACACTCGCGGCAAAGATTGAGGGCGTATACGCCAAGCGCGACGGCTTTTATGACGATGTGAACACAGGAACGACAGTTAACAACCGTGATCGCTATTTCGTGCGCGGGCAATTTCTGTTCGAACCGACGGATGCAACCAGCGTCAGGTTGATCGGCGATTACACGCACCGCGAAGAAGCATGTTGCGGAGCAGCATATATCGATGCGGCCTTCAATCCGCTGATCGGGGGCCTCAACGATCCGGCTCAGAACAACATCGTCAAGGTTCTGCTCGATCTCGGCCAACAGTCCCAGGCATTCAGCGATCCGTTCAGCCGAAAGATCTGGACATCCACCGCCCATCCGATGGGCGGGACCATCAACGATGGTGGCGTTTCGCTTGAGATCAATCACGATTTCGGCGCGGCAAAGCTCACCTCCATCACGGGCTATCGCGAGTTCAAGAGCGAACAGGAAGGTGATAGCGATTATTCCACGGTTGATCTGCTCTACAGGGCTCCTGGCTCTTTCCGGCAGTTCAAGACCTTCACCCAGGAATTGCGCCTTCAGGGTTCAGCCTTCGACGATAAGCTGGATTGGCTGGTTGGGGGCTATTTCGCGGACGAAAAGCTGAATGTCGACGATGCGCTGCGCTTTGGCAGCCAATACGGACGCTTCGCCGCCTGCCGGATCGTTTCGGGCGGAGGCCTCGCGGGCTTCTACGATCCTGCAAGCACCGGTTGCCTCAGTGCAACCGGCCGGACTGTCGTGGGAAGTTTTGGCGCTGACATTATCAATGGCTTTGATCGCCTCGATTCGATCCGCAACGTCGGTACGACGATGGATTCGTACCACCAGCATTCCAAGAATTATGCGATGTTCACGCACAACATCATCACACTTGCCGATGAATTGAAGTTGACGCTTGGCGCGCGTTACACGTGGGAAGACAAGAGCCTCGACGCCACCTTTGGCAACAACAACACGATTTGTCCGGCATTGCAGGGAACCTTGATCGATGATCTTTCCAGCGCCAACGCCACGGTTCGCACGCTAGCCGGATCGCTCCTCAGCCTGGGCTGCCAGGGGAACTCGACATCCGAGGTGAACAGGGTCTCGATCAACGGCAAGCGCAGTGAAAGTGAATTCACCTATACGGCGGGCCTCTCCTATCAGGTCCGCCCAGAGGTAATGATCTATGCCAACTATTCAAAGGGATACAAGGCGGGTGGGTTCAATCTCGATCGATCTGCCCTTAAGTCGCCAATCATGCCATTTGCGGCAGGTGGCGGCGCGCAGGCCTATGTCCACAACCTCATGTTCGATCCGGAATATGTCAAAGCCTATGAGGTGGGTCTGAAGTACAGCTCGCGGGAATTCAGCCTGTCCGTGACAGGATTTCGGCAGGAGTTCAGCAACTTCCAGTTGAACACTTTCGCCGGCGCGGTTTACATCGTTCAAACGGTCAACGGTTGCAAGGCTAGCCTGGGCGGTGCGGACAGGGACGCTGATCCAGCTACCGGCTCCTGTGCTTCCGGCGATGTTGGCTACGGTGTCCTCAGCCAGGGTGTGGAGATCGAGGGTTCCTTGCGCCCTGTGCGCAATCTGACCTTTAACCTTGGTGTCACTTACGCCAGCACAAAATACCGCGACAACCTGGTCGGAAACAGCCAAGGTGCTCCGCTTGACCCGGCATTGCGCGTGCTGCCTGGCAAGCAGATCTCGAATTCCGCACCGTGGGTGGTCACCAGTTCGGCCTCCTGGACACCCGAAATCGGCAGTTCGGGATTGCATGCGCTGTTTTACGTCGATGCCCGGCTCAGCTCGGATTATAATACAGGGTCGGACCTCTATCCGCAAAAGAGTCAAGATAGCTTCGTGGTCGTCAATGGACGCATTGGTTTGCGTGGTCAGGATGAGCGTTGGGGAGTGGAGTTCTGGGTCCAGAATCTCTTCAACCAGGACTACACTCAGGTAACCTTCAACACGCCTTATCAGGCAGGCGGAAGTTCAGCCAGTTACGGCTATCCCCAGTTTCCGGGCGGACGGCAAATCTTCTCGTCATTCCTCGCCGAGCCACGTACCTACGGTGTCACGGTGCGCGGCAAGTTCTGATTAGTCATCATCAGCTTCCGGGATGCTTCATTGTGTCCCGGAGGCTGCCTTGACTTGGCGTTATTAGTTTTTCAACCCTGATTAGTAATAGCTATCCGACAACTTCGACTACGGAACCATAACCGGCATTATCGGGAATCACGAGGAGACGTTTGCCATCGCGTTCTTCCAGCGCGGGGATAACGGTAACCAAGGTTCGCTCCTCCGCGCGCTTGATACAATCCGCCGCATCATTGGCTTCGGCCAGCAGTTGCACGTTCATCCGAGTCGGGAAGATAACCGTGCGCTCGCCGCATTTGGCCAGGCGCAAGACATCGCTTGGTGAGATCCATTCGGCATCGACGGTCTCGTGCCCATCGCAGGCAGCGACCTGGTTGGCGGGGGCGTGGACCACATAGAAAAAGGTGTCGAACCGCTTTGGCATGATCAGCGGCGTGATCCAACGGGCAAAAATGCTGAGCGCATCAAGCCGCAAAAGCACACCCAATTCACGCACCACGTCGATGAAGGCAATTTCGCCACGTTCGACGGAGGCACGCACATCTGGATCAGAAGCGGCCTCGAACAGGTCGCTGCCAGGATAGCGCGCCAGCAGAATGCCGGCCTCTTCGAAGACCTCACGGATTGCAGCTATGCGAAGGGAACGCTGAACAACGTCAAACTGATCCCATCCAGCGCAATGCTCCACCCAGGCCGGGTTCGAATCGCCTCGATGTAACTTTCCGCCGGGAAAAACGAGCGCACCGGAGGCAAAATCGACTTGCTGGTGGCGTCTAACCATCAGCACCTGGAATTCGGGATCATCGCGCAGCAACATGATCGTTGCTGCCGGTTTGGGCTCATGTGCTCCTTTATCATGGCGCATCTCGTCTTTCCTTTTGCTATCTAGCCAGCCAGTTTAATCATGCCGTTTGCGCCATGCAAACGCCAGCTTTAGAACCTAGCCGACATAGACACCCCGGCCACTCGCCAACAATTGGCCGTTGCCATCTTCGATCCGTAACCGCTGTTCGGCCCCCACCTTGCGCGGGTAATGTCCAACGTTGAGCTTGCGGGCCTGATTTGGGCTGAGGCGCTACTCCTATGATAATCCCGTGTGATGATCCTGTGAGCAAGGGCGCGCAGCGGTTCGAGATATTCACCGGTGCGGGCAAACGGCGCGATTGGCCACCGGAGGTCAAGGCATCGATTGTGGCGGAGTGCTATGCGGGCAACAGAGGTGTCGGCGCCGTTGCCCGTCGCCATGGTCTTGACCCTTCGTAGGTCTATGCTTGGCGGAAGGATTTGCACAAGTAACTGGCGGTCAAGGACCGGCACCTTTGCCGGCAGAACCGGCTACCACGGCGTTCGTGCCCGCAGTGGTCGAGTTGAGCCCACTGCCGGATCCGGCATCTGCGCGTCGAGCCCGGCACAGGCGGCGTGCTTCAACGGCTGCGGTGGAACTGGAGATTGACTGCGTAGCGGTAAAGATTGCGCGCGGTGCCAATGCCAGCGTGATTACCGCGGTGATAGAAGCACTCAAGGCCACCCGATGATCGGACCCGGCCCTGGCGCGCGCGTGATGGTGCCAACGCGACCGGTGGATTTCCGCAAAGGGCCCGACGCATTGGCGGCGCTAGAGCGTTTTCCACAGCTGCTGAATCGACGGGGATTCCTGTTCGGCTGAAAATCTGATTCATCCTGCCTGCTGGGCAGGAGGCCAGCATTGATGGCCAGAGCGTTATCTCAGGATTTGCGGGATCGAGTGGTTGCTGCGGTGGAGGGCGGCATGAGTTGCCGAGCCGTCGCAGCGCGTTTCGGTATCGGCGTGGCTACGGCGGTCCGCTGGCGTCAGATGGGGCTTGCGCATGGTCGGGCAGTTGCTGGCAAGCCGGGTGGTGACCAGCGTTCCTCCAAGACCGATGCTCACGCTGGGCTGATAATGACGATGCTCGACGACAATGGCGGCATTACCCTTGCCGAGCTCCGTTCCGGACTTGCCGCCCAGGGAGTCCTGGTCGGCATTGGTACGCTGTGGCGGTTCTTCGATCGTCGCGGAATTACGAGGAAAAAAAGACCGGCCACGCGATCGAGCAAGACCGCCCCGACGTCCTGAGCCAGCGCCGGCGCTGGTTCAACGGCGAAATCGATCTGGAGCCGGAGCGCCTCGTGTTCATCGACGAGACATGGACCGCCACCAACATGACCCGAAGCCACGGCCGCTGCGCCAAGCGTGAGCGACTGCGGATGGGCTTCCCGCATGGTCATCGCAAAACGACCACGTTCGTCGCCGGCCTGCGTATGAACGGCATGGTGGCACCAATGGTGCTTGATTGCCCGATCAACGGAGACTGGTTCGAAGCCTACGTGACTCAAGTGCTCGTGCCGGAACTGCGACCGGGAGACATCGTCATCATGGACAACCTGTCGAGCCACAAGCGAGCATCGGCGCAAGAAGCCATCGAGACAGCAGGCGCAACCCTGCGCTTCCTTCCCCCCTATAGCCCAGACTTCAATCCCATCGAGAAGGCATTCTCCCGGCTGAAGGCAATGCTGCGCAAAGAAGGCGAGCGAACCGTAAGTGGCCTGTGGGACCTGATCGGCAAGCTTGTCGACATCTTCCAACCCGACGAATGCGCCAACTACTTCAGCTCATGCGGGTATGATCCAGCATGATCGGAAAACGCTCTAGGCCCCGGCACCAGCGCGGATCGTCGAAGGCGGCATTCCCACCGAAACGCTGATCGCGCAGGTGCTGGTCGCTAAGTATGCCGATCACCTGCCATTGTACCGTCAGGCGCAGATCTATGCTCGGCAGGGTATCCAGCTTGATCGATCGACGCTGGCGGATTGGGTCGGCCGGGCCGCTGGTACCTTCGTCCGTTGCGCGACCACATTCTCGAGCGATTGCGACGATCCGAACGGCTGTTTGCCGACGAGACCACCGCGCCAGTACTTGATCAGGGCGCGGGCCGGACCAAGACTGGCCAGCTGTGGGCCTATGCCCGCGATGACCGGCCCTGGGGTGGCAATGATCCGCCGATGGTTGCCTATGTCTACGCCGCCGACCGTAAATCGGAACGCGCTGAAGCGCATCCGGGCGACTTCGCCGGCATCCTGCAAGTTGACGGCTATGGCGGCTACGCTGCGCTGGCAAAGCGTCGGCAGCAAATCCAACTCGCATTTTGTTGGTCGCAAGTGCGCCGGAAGTTTTTCGAGCTGGCGGACAAGTCGCCCGTCGCCACCGAGGTCCTGCGCCGCATCGCCATGTTCTACGCCATCGAGGACGAGGTGCGCGGCTCCATGGCCGAGCAGCGCCGGGCCCTGCGCGTCGAACGCTCACGCATCGTCATCTACGACCTGCGCCTTTATCTAGATGCCCGGCTTCGCCAGGTCAGCGCCAAGAGCAAGCTCGCCGAGGCGATCCGCTACGCGCTGAGCCGTTGGGATGGCCTAACCGTGTTCCTCGACGATGGCCGCGTCGAACTCGACTCCAACACCGTCGAGCGATCGATCCGGCCGCTTGCATTGAATCGCAAAAATGCGCTGTTCGCCGGCTCCGACGTGGGCGGCGATAACTGGGTGGTCATCGCCACGCTCGAGAACTGCAAGATCACCGGCATCAACCCACACACCTGGCTGACCACAACACTCACCGCGCTCGCCAACGGTCACCCCGCCAACCGCGTCGACGAACTTATGCGTTGGACCGCAGTGGCCTGTGAACACCGGTTACGCCCCAAC
>Ga0209895_1000041_pt1 | contig 26460 bp, 29 predicted proteins | sample GWRWT4_1June14_FD_187194 | JGI IMG/M metagenome (GOLD analysis project Ga0209895, IMG submission 187194) | Sand microcosm microbial communities from a hyporheic zone in Columbia River, Washington, USA - GW-RW T4_10-June-14 (SPAdes) (version 2) ...
GCCTACAACCGCGAGCGACTGCTGTTCCAGGAACGCTATCCCTTGCGCGATTTCGGTAAGGGCTATCCGGTGCTGGGATCGTGGAGCGTCGCCGGGTCAGCGGCCGGGCTGGGCATCCGCGAAGACGGCCTGATCACCGGCAACCGCGCGCGGTTTGTGCCGCACGTGATCGAGGGTTAGGCCAGCGCCTCGGCAATCAGCCGCCGCGTATTCGCCACGCCATAAAGCGCGATGAAACTGCCCATCCGCGGGCCCTGGCTTGATCCCAGCAAAGTCTCGTAGAGCGCCTTGAACCAGTCGCGCAGGTTCTCGAACCCGAACTGTTCGGCCTTGCCGATCGCATAGACCAGGTTCTGCAGGTCCTCGGCGCTGGCATGCTCGCCCGCTTTGGCGAGTTCCGCATCGAGCGCGGCGAGCGCCTTTGCCTCCTGGGGTTCGGGCTTGCGGCGGTGCAGCGTCGGGGCGATGAAATCGCGGTTGGTGGCGAGCGCCTTGCCGACGAGATCATCGAGCGCGGGGTGCTTGGCTGGATCGGCATCGGGCACATAGTTGCCCAGATACGACCAGACCTGCTCGCGCGTTGCGCCTGCCCCCAGCACGCCAACCAGATTGAGTAGCAGGCTGAAGGTCACCGGCAGCTTGTCACCCATGTTGGAGCTCTTCCCGCTAGCGCGCAGCAGATGCCAAACCGGATTGCCCAGCTGTTGCTCGATCGGCTGGCTGGCCAGCTTTTCACGGAACTGCCAGTATTCATCGACGTTCTTGGGGATGATCCCGGTGTGCAGGCTCTTGGCACTCTTGGGCTCGCGGTAAAGGAACAGCCCCAGGCTTTCCTCGCTGCCATAGGTCAGCCACTGGTCGATCGTCAGGCCGTTGCCCTTGGACTTGGAGATCTTCTGGCCTTCCTCGTCGAGGAACAGCTCATAAATCAGGCCTTCGGGCGGCGTCGCGCCCAGCGCACGGGTGATCCGCCCGCTTTCGCGCACGCTGTCGGTCAGGTCCTTGCCGCACATCTCATAGTCAACGCCCAGCGCAACCCAGCGCATCGCCCAGTCAACCTTCCACTGCAGCTTCGAATTGCCGCCCAGGATGCAGCTTTCGACCCTATCGCCGTGGTCCTCGAACCGGACGATCCCGGCCTCGGCATCGACCACTTCGACCGGCACCTGCAGCACCTGGTGGGTCTTGGGGCTGACCGGCAGGACTGGCGAATAGGTCTGCCGACGTTCTTCGCGCAGGGTCGGCAGCATGATGTCCATGACCGCCTGCCAATTACGAAGGATACCCTTCAGTGCCTCGTCGAACTGGCCCGAATTGTACATGTCGCTGGACGAGATGAATTCGTACTCGAACCCGAACCGGTCAAGGAACTCGCGCAGCATTGCGTTATTGTGATGCGCGAAGCTCTCATACTTGTTGAACGGGTCCGGGATCCGACTGAGCGGATGGCCAAGGTAGGCGGTGAGCAGCCCCTGGTTGGGGATGTTGTCGGGCACCTTGCGCAGGCCGTCCATGTCATCGCTGAAAGCGACCAAGCGGGTCGGCGCGCCATCGGTAAGCACCTCATAAGCGCGGCGTACCAGCGTGGTGCGCAGCACTTCCTGGAAAGTGCCGATATGCGGCAGGCCGCTGGGGCCATAGCCGGTTTCGAACAGCACCGGCGCACCGCCGGGTTTGCCCTGCGGATACCGCTTGAGCAGCTTGCGTGCTTCCTCAAAGGGCCAAGCCTTGGAAACCAGTGCGGCGTCGTGCAGTGCGGTGTCAGTCATAGCGCGCGGGCCATTCCCTATTTTGGCCCCTGCACGCAAGCATAATCCGCCTCACGCCAAACCCGTTCGTCCCGAGCGAAGTCGAGGGATCGCGCCGGGGCATTCCCTCGACTTCGCTCGGGACTAACGGGGATGGGTTAAGGTTGCAGGTCTGCTCTGCGCTGCTTAAGGGGCGGCGATGGATAGTGCAGTCTTTACCCCGCAAGCCCAATACACGCTCGAAGAACTCGAAGCGAAGTTCCCTCCGCGCGACCTGCCCGAAGGCGCGCGCGTCACCCGCTTCGGCCCCAGCCCGACCGGCTTCATGCACATCGGTGGACTCTACACCTCGCTGGTTTCGCGCCGCCTCGCGCACCAAAGCGGCGGCGTTTTCTTCCTGCGGATCGAAGACACCGACAAGAAGCGCGAAGTTGATGGCACGGTTGACCTGATCCTCGCCAGCCTCGCCACCTATGGCCTCTCGCCCGACGAAGGCGAGATTGCGAATGGCAAGGAACTGGGCGCCTATGGCCCCTACCGTCAGAGCGAACGCATGCCGATCTACCAGAGCTGCGTGCGCTGGCTCATCGATCAGGGCCACGCCTATCCGTGCTTTGCCACCGCCGATGAGCTACAAGCGCTGCGCGACGAGCAGACCAAGCGCAAGGTTCCCCCCGGCTACTACGGCGGCTGGGCAATCTGGCGCGACAAGACCGAGGCCGATGTTGCGGCCGCGCTGGCCGCCGGCCTGCCCTTCACGATCCGCCTGCGCGCCACTGGCGAGCGCGACGAGCGGGTCACCCTGCCTGATACAATCCGCGGGGACTTGGAATTCCCGGCCAACCAGACCGACGTCGTTCTGCTGAAGGCGGACGGCATGCCGACCTATCACCTGGCCCACGTGGTCGATGACCATTTCATGCGCACCACCGATGTGATCCGCGGCAATGAATGGCTCGCCAGCTACCCGATGCATGCGCAGATGTTCGGCCTGTTCGGCTGGCCCCCCCCGCGCTTCGCCCACATCAGCCCGATCGAAAAGCAGGACGGCGGATCGCGCCGCAAGCTGTCGAAGCGCCACGATCCCGAAGCCTCGGTCGGCTGGTACATGGAGGCCGGCTATCCGCTCGGCGCGGTGACCGAATACCTGCTCAACCTGATCGACGGCCGGTTCGAGGACTGGCGCGCCGCGAACCCCGCTGCGCCGAACACCGAGTTCCCGATCGAGCTGGAACGGATGAGCCGGTCAGGCGCGCTGTTCGATCTGGTCAAGCTCGATTCGGTCTCACGCGATGTGGTCGGCGCGATGAGCGCGAAGGCGATCTATGATGCCGCGCTGGTCTGGGCCAGCGGCCATGAACCCGAGTTCGCGGTGCGTTTCGCGGATGACCCGGCCTATTCCCAGGCGATCCTCGATATTGAACGCCACGGCGAACGCCCGCGCAAGGATGTGGTCCGCTGGAGCCAGCTGCCCGCCGACATCGGCTATTTCTTCGACGATCGCTTTGCCGAGCTGCAGGACGAGGCCAAGGAAGCCTGGGCCGCGCTCCAGCCAGCTCCGGCCGCAGGCCTGCTCGCCGCCGTGGCCGAAGCCTATGACCCGGCGCTGGACCGCGATCAGTGGCTCGATTGGCTGCGCGATGTGGGCCTCAGGTTCGGCTATGCCCCCAATGCCAAGACCTTCAAGGCCGCGCCCGATCAATACATCGGCCACTTCGGCGACCTCGCCTCGGCACTACGCGTGGCGCTTGCGGCACGGCGCAACACGCCGGACCTGCATGAGATGATGCAGGTGCTGGGCAAAGAGCGCGTGGTGGCGCGACTCACTGCAGCAGTGGCTTGGTGATATTGATTCGCAGTTTCATTTAACCGGATCGATTCCAGCCCGAACCAGCCCGATTCATCCACAACCCAAGCCCTTGCGCCATAACCGTAAAGTTGCAGCCGCATCCCAAATTGGCACTGACAACCGCGGGGGCCTTTGCCGAAATGGGACAGCCGTGTCAGAACGGGGCCGGGTCGAAACCAACACAGAGTGACATTGGCAGTGCTGCTGCAATCCATCGCCGAACTGGGCGACAATCCCGATGTGCTGACGCTGCGCCGAGCCGTGGTGGCCTTTGCCAAGGCGCGCGGGTTCGGTGCGGCCTTTTTCCTTTCGCCGATTGCGCGAAACAACCGGCAGGGCCGGGTGTTGACCAATGTCGGCTTCAACGCTTCGTGGGAACGGGCCTATCGGCGGGGCCTGTCGCGGATCGATCCCTTGCCAGAAATCGCAATGACGCTGCGGGCCCCGTTCCGCTGGAGCCAAGCCGCTCGCCTGCGTGATCTGACCGCCAGCGAACAGCGCTACATGGCAATCCTCGAACGCTGCGGCATGGGCGACGGGCTGGCCTATCCGCTGTTCGGATCGGGTGCCAATTCAGGATTGATCGGACTTGGCCATCATCCGGATCTGGCCGTGGTTTGCCGTTCGACACAGATCGAGATCCAGCTGTTCCTGCAATCAACCTATCAGGCTTATTGCAACATCATTGCCCGCGAATTTGCCCAGGACGCGGAACTGTCCGAGCGCGAGCGCGATGTGCTGTTCTGGCTGGCCCAAAGCAAGAGCAACAGTGCGATCGCCGCGATCCTGGAAATCGCGCCATCGACCGTCGATACCTATATGCGCCGAATCTTTCGCAAACTGGGCGTGTCCGACCGGGTCGGCGCCGCGATCGCCGCGGTCCAGCAGGGGCACATCACCCCGTCCCGCTACCGCCGCGAACACCAGCTAAGCTGAACTTGCCAGGTGCCTGTCGGGTAATTGCGTGACTGTCGCACGATTGTAGCACCGCATAGCTAAGTGCCGGTTCGGTGAGTGGGAAGACGACACGGGTTGCAAGGACCCCACCCGACAGCTCTCGGCAGCGCCAGCCCGGCGTTTCCCGAAGCTGCGGCTTGCAATTCGCCGGCACCCTGTTTGCAACTGCAGGTGACATTGATGACCGATGCGATTCCTCCCCGGAACGACGATTCCCACTACGCCAGAATAGCCTCGCAATTGCTCGATCTGCGCAAGCAGCGCCTCCAGTTCTTCAACCGGCAGCTGTTTGGCGAGCACGGCTGGGAACTGATGCTGGCCTTGATGGCCAGCCCCGGGCACACCACCAATGCCCAGCACGCCAGCGAGGTGCTGGGGGTATCCCCGGCGACCGCTCTCGCCCAGGCCCGCCTGCTGGTCACTTACGAGCTCGCCACTTTGAGCGATTCGCCTGGGAGCTGGAGCGAAATCCCGATCACCTTGAACAAGCAAGCCGCCGCACAAATGCGTGCCTGCCTCGATATTCCGCAATTTGCCAATCCTGACGACTAGCCAGCTCTCGCCCGGCTGTGGCATGCTCCTCGAAAGCGTGAGAGGAGACATTTCGGATGAAGGCCAGGCAGATCGGATTTGTTGCGGCGGCAGGGCTGGCGCTGGCCATTGGCGCTTCGGGCGAGGCCCGCCCGGCACTTGATCCCGCCAGCCTGTGGCATGACGGCACGATCATCACCATGGATGGCCCGGTGCCGCGCACGGTGCAGGCCGTGGTGGTGCGCGGCGGCAAGATCGTCTTTGCCGGCAGCGAGGCGCAGGCGCGCAAGATCGCTGGACCGCGACCTGACGTGCACGACCTGAACGGCGCAACCATGCTGCCGGGCTTCGTCGATGCCCATTCGCACTTCTCGATGCTGATGCAGGTCAACACCGGGATCGATCTTGATGCGGGCGAGCAGCCGCCGGGCGATATCCCTGCGCTGATCGGCCTGATCCACAGCGGGATCGAAGCCCGCAAGGTGGCCGACAGCGACTGGGTAATTGCCTGGAACTACAAGGACGCGGCCCTGGCCGAAAAACGTCATGTGACCCGCGAGGACCTCGATGCCGCTTTCCCGGGCCGCAAGGTCTTGCTGGTTCATTTTACCGGGCACGGCATGGTTGCGAGCAGTGCGGCCCTGGCTGCTGCCGGGGTGAAGGACGATACGCCCGATCCGCCGGGCGGCATGTTTCTGCGCGATACCAAAGGTCGCCCCAACGGGGTGATGTTCGAAACGGCACTCTATGCCATCGCGGGGGTGATGCCTCGCCCTACTCCCGCACAGATGCTTGAGGCGCTTGAACAGACGCAAAAGGGTTATGCCAGTGTGGGCTTCACGCACGCCCAGGACGGCGGAGCGCAGCTCCCCGAACTCAATTTTCTGCTAACAGAACCAGCCAGAGCGGCGATGAAGATCGACCTGGCGATCCTCCCCAGTTACGCTGCTCTGGACAAGCTGCTCACCCGTACCGATCTTAAAATGGGCCAGTACCAGGGCCACACCAAGGTTCAGGGCATCAAGTTCGTGCTCGACGGATCGCCCCAGGCCCGGACCGCGCTCTTCACCCGCCAGTACAAGCTGGGTTCCCCCGATGGGCAACACCCGTGGCATGGCCAATCGCTGGTCAACCAAGGAGAGTTCGATTCCATGGCCGCCAAGGTCCATGCTCGCGGCTGGCAAATGTTCGTTCATGGCAATGGCGATGCCGCGATCGATATGGCGATCAAGGGGTTCGATAGGCTGGGGATCAAGGCCAAGGATGACCGTCGCCCGGTGGTGATCCACTCTCAGTTCCAGCGCCGTGATCACTTGCCTGCCTATGCCCGGATCGGCGTTGGTCCGGCCTATTTCAGCAACCACACACTGTACTTCGCTGATACCCACCGCACCAACTTTCCCAGGGAAGTGGTCGATTTCATCAGCCCGTTCAAGGCAGCGATGAAGGCCGGGCTGCGCCCCTCGAACCATTCCGACGCGCCGGTCACCCGGCTCAATCCGTTCACCCAGCTGTGGTCCAGCATGACCCGCACATCGCTGACCGGCGTGGTCAGCGGTGCAGACCAGCGGCTGACCGCTTACGAAGGCTTGCAGATGCTGACCACCGGCCCGGCCTGGCAAGTGTTCGAAGAGAACCGCAAGGGCCGGATAAGGGTCGGCCTGCTGGCGGACTTCGTCGTGCTCGACAGGAACCCGCTGGCCACACCGGTGGACCAGATCCGCGGGATCAAGGTTGTGATGACGGTGAAGGAAGGGCGGGTGATCTGGGCGCGGGATTAGTTTGGGTTTGTGGGCAAACGATCTCAGCGCTGAACGCCCTCGACTTTTGTTACCTCAGCCCTTCTCTGAATATTTCGCGGCCTTCGGTGAGGTTGATCAATCTGGGCATCGCAAAAACAGCTGGAGTCCTCCCCGATCCTTCGCGGATCTTGGTGATTATTCGCCCTGCTTCGAACTGACGCAGCATGGCATTGGCGGTAACCCTGTTTTTGAATCCGGCACGCTGTGCAAATGCCGTTGCCGAGAACGTGGGCTGCCGAAAAATCGCATCAACCGACGCCATTGAAAACTGCGAATGTGTAAGCTCGGCAATATGTTTTTTGGTTTCTTCGTATAGATCCCGGATTGCTTGAACTTTGCGCAGGTTTGTTTCTGCCTGGGAAATCAATCCAGCGAGAAAAAATCTCAGCCATCCATGCCAGTCGTCATTGTCGGTGATCGCCAGCAATCGGTCATAGTATTCTTCTCGATTTGCTTCGAGGTATTCCGACATATAGAACATGGGGCTGGAAAGCGCTCTGCGTTGATACAGGATCAATGGAATGAGCATTCGACCGATCCGGCCGTTGCCATCCTTGAAGGGATGCAAAATTTCGAACTGGGCGTGTGCAACTGCGGTTTGGAGTATTGGGTCTTCATCTTGGCGGCCGACATAGGCCTGCCAATGTTCCAATTCCTGGGGCAGGATTGCTGGGCTGGGAGGAACGAAGCGTGCATTCTCCATTGTATCGCCGTATCGGCCTATCCAATTCTGGTCTGTACGGAATCGCCCTGGTTCCTTGTCTCTTCCCCTTACACCTTGCAGCAGCCTTTGATGGATTTCACGGATAAGGGCTAGCGAGATAGGACGATCTGCAAGTGCTTCCTGCGCGATGTGAATGGCACTTCGGTAGTTGCCGATTTCTTCAATGTCGCCCCGTCTCGCTTCGGCAGGAATCATCCCTGCGTCGGCCTGAAGCACTTCATCCAGTGTCGCTTGGGTGCCCTCAATTTTCGAGGAAAGAACCGCTTCGTTGACCGTTATTGGAGAAAGGAGAATGCTTGGGTTGGGCAGGGTTTGGAGCATGCCATCATAGCGTGCCAGCGCCCCATTCGATTTTCCGACCAGTGGCAGGAGTTCGCGCCAATTCAGTCCGTCGATGGGCAGCGGGGGGGGCACACAGGGTTTTTTCGCCATGGGTTTTGTTTAGCAGATTTTTTCGAAAGGCAAAATGGATTATTCTTTACACAAATTCATTTGTGTAATTTTGGATAGCGCTTTCGTGATTCGCGAAAGGAATTTTCCAAACGAGGAATCACGAATCGAAAAATGCATGGTGGATTTATCGCAAAAACCATTGTGAAAATCAGATTCTAAAAACACCTAACGCAAAATCAACCCCGCCCCCGGCTTGTGTGCGCGGATCTCTTCCTCGGTAAGGCCGCAGATTTCGTGCGGGAAGACCAGCCATTCCTCGGTCTCGTGGACGAAAAAATCGGGCTTGAGCCCGGTCTTGTTGCGGCTGGGCTTGTAATAGGCGGTGGCAATCTTGACCGTGCGCGGCATGTTGTGGCGACACCGCGCGGATAGCTCGCCGATAAAGGCCTCGATCGAGCGGCCGGTATCGAACACATCGTCGATCACCAGCAGCCGGTCCTCTGGGCCCAGCACGTCGATCAGATAGCCCAGCGCATAGACCCGGACTTCCTTTTCCTGCTGGTCGATCCCGGTGTAGCTGGCGGTGCGGATCGCGATGTGGTCGCACTCGATCCCGCGGTAGGCGAGCAGTTCCTGCACAGCGATCCCCACCGGCGCCCCGCCGCGCCAGATGCCGACGATGTGGGTGGGGATGAAGCCCGCGTCGATGATCTGATTGGCCAGGCGAAAGCTGTCTTCCAGCAACCGGTCGGCGGTCAGGTAGAGCTTCTCAACCACCGGCCACCTCGGCGATCTCGGCCAAGTGGGCAATCTGGTCGGCCATCGGCAGGAACGATCCGGTGAAACTGTTTTCGGCTAGCCGGACCACTTCCGCTTCGCTGAGGTCCAGCGCCTCGGCCACGGCATGGAAGTTCGCGCCAATGTAGCCGCCGAAATAGGCCGGGTCGTCGGAATTGACCGTCGCCTTGAGGCCCAGATCAAGCATGCGTTTCACCGGGCTTTCGGCGATGTCCTTGATCACGCAGAGCTTGAGGTTGGAGAGCGGACAGACCGTCAGCGTCAGGCCTTCCTCCGCGATCCGCTGCACCAGTGCCGCGTCCTCCAGCGCGCGGTTGCCGTGATCGATCCGTTCGACTTCGAGCAAATCGAGCGCCTCATGCACATAGTCCGGCGGCCCCTCCTCCCCGGCATGGGCCGTGACATGCAGCCCCAGTTCGCGCGCCCGGGCAAAGACCCGCGCGAACTTCGCTGGCGGATGACCCAGTTCCGAACTGTCGAGCCCCACCCCGTGGATCCGCTCCAGATGCGGCAAGGCCTGCTCCAGCGTGGCGAAGGCGTCTTCCTCTGACAGGTGCCGCAGGAAACACATGATCAGCCGATAGGAGATGCCCAGCTCCGCCTCGCCCGCCTTGAGCGCGCCCTCGATGCCGTTCAGCGCAGTCTCGAACGCCACGCCGCGCTCGGTATGCCCCTGCGGATCGAAGAAGATCTCGACATGGCGGACATTGTCTGCCCTGGCGCGTTCCAGATAGGCCCAGGTCAGATCGAAGAAGTCCTGTTCGGTCAGCAGCACCGACATGCCCTGATAATAGATATCGAGGAAATCCTGCAGGTTGCTGAAATCGTACGCCGCACGCACCGCCTCGACGCTGCCAAACGGGATCTTCACCCCGTTGCGCTCGGCCAGCGCAAACAGCAGCTCGGGCTCGAGCGAGCCTTCGATGTGCAAATGCAGTTCGGCCTTGGGCAGCCGGTCGATCAGTTGGGCGCGGTGAAGATTCGTCATGACCAAAGGCTGGCGCAGCCTTGCCGCGCGGTCAATGTCCGCAAGCAGAGATAGGCGGACCCGGTTGCGGGCCCGCCCTCTTTTCCCTGACGCGTAAGCCTACTGGCCCGATTTGGCCCAGGTACCGGTGCCGGTACCACCGCCAGTCGCGCCGCCGAAGGTAATCGTGCCGCCCATGCCGACGTATTTTCCGGTTCGACCGATCAAACCGCCGACGCAGCCCGTGCTTCTCATGTCCTTTGACGTGAAATTGCAACCGAAGATGGCAGTATAGGTGCCATCGGCGTTACCGGCGTCGCAGATAGTGTGAGCATCGAAGATTCGATTATTGGCCGGCTGGGTGGTTCCAATGCAGGTATATGTGTCAACCGACTTGCGACCATCGGCCCAGGTGACCGTCGACGTTCCGGTCGAATAGGTTCCGACCACTGGATTACCACGCATGTCCGGTCCACCGACCGCCTTGTTGGACGAGTCAACGGAGCTGTAGGTGAAGTTCTGGGCAAAAGCGGCCGAAGACGCAGACGCCAACAGTGCGGCGCAGCAAAGGCTTCCAATAGCTTTCATGGTGTTTCCCCTGGTCACATTCCAAAATCATCTTGAAGCAAACAAGAATCGAATGATTTCAGAACAATGCTGAAATTTTCACATATCAGTCATGCGAAAATTCTCGCGAGTCGCGACCCAGAATTCAATTCTACGCCCAATTCCGGAATTAACCCAACTGATTTTGGAACAACCCCCAGCGAGCCACAGCACCGAGGGCCGAAACGAATTGAAATGGAATGTGAAATCAAGCGGCGTTTACTTTTCGTTCTCGGATCGCCAGAGTTGCTCTGTGTCAAAAGCTCTGCCCCTGCCCGCCATCCATGCCAGCCACGGCGGCTGCTGGCTGCGTGATGGCGCGGGCACGACGCGCACGGTCAGCAAGGGCGATGCGATTGTCGCTGCGGCCGATACGCCGCTGCTGATGCTCAATGCGCCGCTGGTGGCGACCCGGCTGGGCTATCCCGACCTGTCGGGGCTCGACCTGCTTGAGCTTTACGCTTTCGTCCACCCGGCCAAGTTCGTGGTGCCGACGCCCAAGGGGCTGGCTCATGCATTGGACCTGCCAGAACCGGACAGCGACGATGCGGTGCCCGCGCTGCTCCAGCAGGCAGCCGAGGCGCTGCTGGCAACTTGCGAGGCACCCGACTGGCCCGAGCGTGAAGGTGCCTGGACCGCGCTGCAATCGCTGACCAAGCTGCGCTGGGCCTGGGCACCGCTGCTGACCGCTCGGATTGTCCCGCCCACCAAGGGCGAACGCTGGCTGTTCGCAAGGCTGCCCGAATGGGAGGAAGCGCCCGAGCGGCCCCAGCCGGGCCAGGTCGCGCTGCGCCCCGACGACGTCAATGCGCGGCTGACCAAGCTGACCGGAGACGGGGCAGAACAACGCCGCGCCCAGGCTGCCTATGCCCAGGAAGTCGCCCACGTCTTCGCGCCGCGCGGGCGGCAAGACCAGCCGCAGATGTTGCTGGCGCAGGCCGGAACCGGGATCGGCAAGACACTGGGCTATCTCGCCCCGGCCTCGCTCTGGTCGCAAGAATCGGGCGGGACGGTCTGGGTTTCGACTTTCACCAAGGCGCTGCAACGCCAGCTCCGCGCCGAAAGCCGCCGGGCCTGGGCTGAGCGCCGGCCCGATGGCTCGCGCCCGGTGGTGGTGCGCAAGGGGCGTGAGAATTACCTGTGTTTGCTGAACCTTGAGGACGCCTTGCAGGGCGGTTTCTCAGGCCGGGCGGCGATCCTTGCGCAGCTGGTCGCGCGCTGGGCCAGCTACAGCCAGGACGGCGACATGATCGGCGGCGACCTGCCCGGCTGGCTGGCCACGCTGTTCCGCCAGCGCGGGGTCGCAGCCTTGACCGACCGGCGCGGCGAATGCGTCTATGCCGGCTGCCCGCACTACCGCAAATGCTTCATCGAACGCGCGGCCCGTGCCTGCGCGCAGGCCGATCTGGTGATCGCCAACCATGCCTTGGTGATGGTCAACGCCGCGCGCGGGAGAGACCAGGCGCAGCGCCCGACGCGGATCGTGTTCGACGAAGGCCACCATGTATTCGAAGCGGCGGATTCGACCTTCGCCGCTGCACTCTCGGGCAGCGAGACGATCGAGCTGCGCCGCTGGGTGATCGGGCCGGAGAAAGGCTCCAAAGGTCGCCGCCGGGGACTGTCGGCGCGCCTCGCCGATGTCGCCAGCTATGACGAGGCCGGGGCCAAGGCGATCGCCGCCGCGCGCCATGCGGCCGAGGCGCTGCCCGGCGACGGCTGGCTGCAGCGGCTGGGCGATGGCACCCCCTCAGGCCCGCTCGAGGAACTGCTGGCCGCAGTTCGCGCCACCACTTATGCCCGCGATGAAAGCGGCGGCCAGGAAGCAGGCTACGGCCTGGAGACCGAGGCCGCACAGCTCGACGGTGCCTTCATCGAGCGCGCAGGGGCAGCGCAGGCTGCGCTGGCCGAACTGCGCGGACCGCTGATCCGGCTCGGTGTGCGACTTGAAGCGATCCTCAGCGAGCCGCCCGACTGGCTTGACGGCGCGGGCCGCGCGCGGATTGAAGGTGCGCGCCATTCGCTCGGCTGGCGGATTGACTTGCTCGCTGCCTGGGAAGCGCTGCTCGAACGGCTGGGCGGCCCGGCCGACCCTGAATTCGTTGACTGGCTGGCGGTCGAACGCGCCGAGGCGCGCGAATTCGATGTCGGGATCCACCGCCGCTGGCTCGATCCGATGAAGCCCTTCGCCAAAGTCGTGCTGGAAGGCGCGCACGGCGTCATGCTGACCTCGGCGACGCTCAAGGACGGCAACGACTGGGACAGCGCGGTGACCCGCTCGGGCGCGCCGGTGCTTGGCCTCGCCCCGCGCCTCTCCAGCTTTGACAGCCCGTTCGACTATGGCGCGCAGGCCGAAGTGCTGATCGTCACCGACGTGCCCAAGGGCGATGTTGCGGCGCTGGCCGGGGCCTATGCCCGGCTGATCGAAGCCGCACAGGGCGGCGCGCTGGGGCTGTTCACCGCGATCCGGCGGCTGCGCGCGGTGCACGGCCGGATCGCCGACCGGCTGGCGCGCGGCGGGCTGCCGCTCTACGCCCAGCATGTCGATCCGATCGATACCGGCACGCTGGTCGATATCTTCCGCGACGATCCCCGCGCCTCGCTGCTGGGCACCGATGCCTTGCGCGACGGGGTTGATGTGCCCGGCCATTCGCTGCGGCTGGTAGTGATGGAGCAGGTCCCCTGGCCCAAGCCCTCGATCCTCCACCGCGCGCGGCGGCTGGCCGGCGGCGGCGCGGCGCATGATGACCGGATCATCCGCGCCCGCCTTGCCCAGGCTTTCGGCCGCCTGATCCGCAGCCGCGACGATCACGGCACGTTCGTGGTGCTGTCCTCCGCCTTCCCCAGCCGCCTGCTCTCCGCATTCCCCCCGGGCACCCCGGTCACGCGATTGACACTGGATGAGGCTTTACACCGCGTGGCATCGGGTGTTTCTGGAATGCCCGCTCTTGGAGAGAAAGCGCGTTGAAAACCCTAGGCCTGTTCCGTCACGCAAAATCAGACTGGCAAGACCCGCGCGCCCGCGATTTCGACCGCCCGCTCAACGCGCGCGGGCGCAAGGGCGCTGCGATCATGGGCAAGCACGTGCGTGACCACGGAGTGCGCTGGGAGCGCATGCTCTCCTCCCCCGCAATCCGCTGCGCCGAAACGATCGAAATCGCCTGCCAGGCCGCCGACCAGCCGGTCGCCGTACAATGGGACCGCCGCATCTACCTCGCCAGCAGCGTGACCCTGGCCGACCTGTTGCGCGAACAGAACGGCGATCCCGCCTCGATCCTGATGGTCGGGCATAACCCGGGGCTGGAAGACCTGATCTTTGATCTCGTTCCCGATGATGGATCGAGCCCTTTGCGCGATGTGGTCGAAGAGAAGTTCCCGACCGCCAGTTTTGCAGTGCTGGAGCTGGATATTGAGAAGTGGGCGGACCTGAAGGACAAGTGCGGCAAGCTGGTGCATCTGACCCGGCCGAGGGATTTGGATGTGGGGCTGGGGCCAGAGCTGGGTTAGGGAGCTGGGCGCACTTCATGACGACCCCCTTCGACTGCTGTGCTAGGCCCTTGCTCTAAAGCCTTCTGTCCGGAATCGAAAACATTGCAGATTTCCGAACTTTGGTCGATTACGGCTAGATGAAAGTCTACGGCGTCTTCCCAACATTTGACCTTGGTGAACTTAACAATGATCGAGTGAAGGCTAGCGTATCTATTGTCTCGGACATTGTTGTTGGTTGCCTCAGAGCCGGAGGCGACGTCTTTCACTACGTAGTTGATTGGCGCGATCCTGGTAAAGCGGCTTGGCAAGGCTGGACTGAAGGCTTGGCTGAACCGCATGTGGTTCCGCTAGACGACCCCGACAAGCTTACACGGTTGGTGAGGGACTCTGTTGATCCGTTCTCAGGTCGGAGTGCGACCGTTATTCGATCAATCGCTACCTGTCGCGCCGCGACGTTTGGCTTTGATGGGCAAGCGTTTCTTTGTTTGCGACACGAAGATGAGCCGCCGATCTCACCCGACACGGATCTTGTTGTAGTCGAAGACCGGCCAGGCCTTTTGACGGAATCGGACTATTTCGACGGATGGCTGGGCCAACATTAGGCAAGCTCAGTGACTACCAACCTCAGCATGCGTGTCATGGGCAACGATTTCTCTCCGGACCTTGTCGCCCCGCCCCGCCCCAGCCACACCTCAAGCCATTCTGATCGCCCAACCCCCAACCACCCCCGTCGCCCCGTGCTTGACACGGGGCTTGGCTGCCTAGCGACGTTTGATCGTTACACTGCCGCTGAACGGGGGCACTGCACCATCGGCCCCAACCGCACGCGCCGCTTTCTTGCCTCCAAACCCGGAGGATTACCGAAGAAAAGCCAAGCCCCGTGTCAAGCTCGGGGCGACGGAGTTGGAGATGCGGGATGTTGCGGCTTCCTTTGCGCAAGCGCGTAGCCCGCCTCATTTGACTTTCGTTCCATTTCGTCTTACCTTTATCTTACCAAAAGGAGGCCGCGATGGGCAGGCATGAAAAGTTGACGACAACAGTTTCGACCAAAGGGCAGGTGATCCTGCCCAAGGAACTGCGCGACCTGCTCAACTGGAAACCGGGGACGCGGCTTAAGGTTGAACGATCCGGAAACGGGGTGTTGCTCAAGTCCGAACGGATTTTTCCCGAGACCAAAATCGAAGATGTTATTGGCTGTGTCGGTTACGATGGTCCGACCATTTCGATTGAGGAAATGGATGCTGCAGTGATGCGGGAAGCCAAGCGCCTTGATCGCTATTGATACCAATATCGTCGTTCGAATCGTCGCCAATGACGAGGCCGAGCAAGTGGGGCGGGCAAGTGCAGCTCTTGCCAAGGGTGACATCTATCTTTCGCTGACGGTGTGCCTGGAAGCAGCCTGGGTCCTGGGCTCGATCTACAAGAAGTCTCGCGCCGCGATTGCAGATGGCCTGACCGCCTTCGCAGGCATTCCGACCATCACCATTGAGAATCCCGAAGCACTGGCAACGGCACTTGACTGGTATCGACTGGGCATGGATTTCGCTGACGCCCTTCACCTCGCCGTCGCAACCGATCTCGGCTGCACGTCGATGCTCAGCTTTGACAATCATTTCGTCAAGTCGGCGGCCAAGCTCAGCACCATCCCGGTGATCGAGCCCTAACCCCCTCAAGCCATATGGATCGCCTTGGTCACCAGGTAGCTGTCCATCCCCTCGATCCCGCCTTCGCTGCCAAAGCCTGAATCCTTGATCCCGCCGAACGGGGTATCGGGCCCGGCGATGGCGAAAGTGTTGATCCCGACCATCCCGGCTTCGATCGCATCGCCGACCAGGTTGGCGGTGCGCAGGCCTTCGGTGAAGGCGAAGGCGGCGAGGCCGAAGGGCAGGCGGTTGGCCTTGGTGACGGCGTCTTCCAGCGTCGAGAACGGCGCGGCGACCGCGACCGGCCCGAAGGGCTCGTTGCTCATGATGTCGGCGCTGTCGGGCACGTCGGCGAGGAGCGTCGGCTGGAAGAAGTAGCCCGCATTGCCGCGCTTGCCCCCGGCCATCACTCGCGCGCCTTTGGCGGCAGCGTCCTCAACCAAGGCCTCGATCGCGCCAGGGCGACGCACATTGGCGAGCGGACCCATCGTTGTATCGGCATCGAGCCCATGGCCGGTGGTTACGGCCTGGGTGCGCGCGGCGAAGCCATCGACGAAGCGCTGGTAGATGCTTTCCTGGACGTAGAAACGCGTCGGCGAGACGCAGACTTGCCCGGCATTGCGGAACTTCTGCGCCACGACCATGTCGAGCGTCTTTTCAAGATTGCAATCGCCAAACACCAGCACTGGGGCGTGGCCGCCCAGTTCCATCGTCACCCGCTTGAGCCCATCGGCGGCGAGCCGCATCAGATGCCTGCCGACCGGGACCGAGCCGGTGAAGCTGACCTTGCGGATCACCGGCGAGGCCAGCAGATGCCGGCTGACCGCATCGGGGACGCCGTGGACCAGCTGGACCACGCCGGCCGGAAGCCCGGCATCGGCCAGGCAGCGCACCAGCGCGCCGGTGCAGCCCGGGGTTTCCTCGGGCGGCTTGGCGATCACCGAGCAGCCCACCGCCAGTGCCGAAGCAATCTTCTTGGCCATCAGCGAGATCGGGAAGTTCCACGGACTGAACGCCGCCACGGGGCCGATCGGCTGCTTGTTGATCATCGAGCGCTGCCCGGTCGGGCGAACCAGCACCCGGCCATAGATCCGCACCGCTTCGGCCGCGCACCAATCGAACAGGGCGGCGCTGCCGACAACTTCGGCGCGCGCTTCGGCCAGCGGCTTGCCTTGTTCCAGCGTGAGCAGGCGGGCAATCGCGTCGGCGCGTTCGCGCAGCAAGTCGGCCGTCTTGCGCAGCACTGCGGCGCGCTGTTCGACGGGAGTGGCGCGCCACAGGACAAAGCCCTTGTCCGCCGCGTCCAGCGCTTCATCAAGGTCGGCCGGGCTTGCCAGCGGCACTTCGGCAATGGTTTCGCCCAGCGCCGGGTCGATCACCGGGAACATGTCGCGTCCCTCGCTGCTCTTCCAGCTGCCATTGATGTAGAGCGCCAGATCGGCGTCGTAGCTCTTGCTCATGGGGAGTAACCTCGCTTTCGCGGAGGCATTTAGGCGTCGTGGAGCGCGTTGACCAGAGTGGTGCGCAGTGAAATCAACCGCGCGCGATAGGCGAAGTTGGAATTAATCGGCGCCCCTGACGCCGCTGGCTGTGCGACCGGTGCGCTTGGTGCCAGCGGTGTGCTGCTGGTCCGCCCCTGGAGTGCCTGCTTGGCACCTTTGAGGGTATAGCCCTCTTTGTGGACCAGCCGGTCGATCGCCTCGACCATGCGGACATCTTCACTGCGATAATACCGCCGCCCGCCGCTACGCTTGAGCGGCTTCAGCATCGGGAACTGTTCTTCCCAATAGCGCAGCACATGCTGCCGGATTCCCAGCGCCTTGGCCACTTCGCCAATCGTGCGCAGCGCCTCCGGATCCTTGCCGTCGGCGAAGGTCGGAGGCGCAGCAGCGCTCATCCTCGGGCGATCCGTTCTTTGAGCATCTGGCTGGCCCGGAAGGTCAGCACCCGGCGCGGGGTGATCGGCACTTCAACCCCGGTCTTGGGATTGCGCCCGATCCGCTCGCCCTTATCGCGCAGCAAGAAGGTGCCAAACCCTGAAATCTTGACGTTTTCGCCCTGTTCGAGCGCGTTCGACATGTGATCGAGAATCGATTCAACCATGGTGAGCGATTCGGACCGCGAAAGCCCCAGCTTGCGGTTCAGTGCTTCGGCCAGATCGGCCCGTGTGAGAGTACTCATGGAGCGCATCAGCCCCTTCCCTAGCAATGTTCGCACGACCCGTGATTCGGAGCATAACCCAACGCCGCGCGAATGCAACGCGGCTGTCGGGATTCGGTCGTAGATATCAGTGAACTAGGCGCGAAGGACGCAGGCGCCCCAAGTGAAACCGCCGCCCATCGCCTCAAGCACCAGCAAGTCACCGGGCTTGATTCGCCCGTCGCGCACCGCGGTATCGAGCGCCAGCGGCACCGATGCGGCCGAGGTATTGGCGTGCCGGTCAACCGTCACCACCACCTTTTCGGGCGGCAATCCGAACTTGCGGGCGGTCGCATCGAGGATTCGCTGGTTGGCCTGATGCGGCACCACCCAATCAACGTCCTTGGGCTCGATGCCAGCCGCAGCCAGCACTTCGGCCAGCACCCCGGCGAGGTTGACCACGGCATGCTTGAATACTTCTGGCCCGCGCATCCTGATATGGCCGACCGTGCCGGTACTGGAAGGCCCGCCGTCGACACAGAGCAGATCGCAGTGCGCCCCATCGGCGTGGAGCCGCGAGGCGATGATTCCCGGGCCGTCCTCGGCCACTTCGCGCGATTCGAGCACCACCGCCCCGGCCCCGTCGCCAAACAGCACGCAAGTGGTGCGATCTTCCCAATCGAGGATCCGGCTCATCGTCTCGGCGCCGATCACCAGCGCGCGTTGGGCCATGCCCGATTGCAGCATCGAATCCGCCACCGCGATGGCATAGAGGAAGCCCGAGCAGACCGCGGCGACATCGAAGGCGATCCCACCATTCGCGCCAATCGCGTGCTGGACCTTGGCGGCGGTGGCCGGGAACGTGTTGTCGGGCGTGGCGGTGGCCAGCACGATCAGGCCGATGTCCTTGCCTTCAAGCCCCGCCGCTTCGAGCGCGCGCCGGGCTGCCAGGATCGCCAGAGTCCCGGTGGTCTCGCCCTTGCCCGCGATATGGCGATTGCGGATCCCGGTGCGCTCGACGATCCATTGATCGCTGGTATCGACGGTCTTGGCCAATTCGGCATTGCTGACCGCGCGTTCGGGCAGCGCCGAGCCGGTGCCCAGCAGAACCGAACGACGGATCACGCCGAAGCCTGCCCGGATGACTGGGATGCCCGGCGCAGGTTTTCCTCGCCCAGTCGCGCCAGGTCGGCGGCGATGCGTTCGGTCAGGTTGGCCTCCAGCAGCCGCGCGGTGACTGCCACGGCATTGGCGACGCCCAGCGCATTGGCCGAACCGTGGCTTTTCACGACAACACCGTTGAGGCCCAGGAAAACCGCGCCGTTGTGGTTGTTGGGATCGAGGTGGTGCTTGAGCAGCTCGGTCGCGGGGCGCGAGACGAGGAAACCGAACTTGGAGCGCAGCGAGCTGGCAAAGGCCCGGCGCAGCAGGTCGGTCACAAACCGCGCGGTGCCTTCAACGGCTTTCAGCGCAATGTTGCCCGAAAATCCATCCGACACCACCACGTCAACATCGCCGCGGTTCAATTTGTCCGCTTCGGCGAAACCGTCGAACGAGATCGACAGCTCGGCAGCTGCGGCCTTGAGCTGCATGGCGGCGGACTGGAGGTTCTCGGTGCCCTTGTTCTCTTCGGTGCCAATATTGAGCAAGCGGACCCGCGGTGCCTCGTTGCCAGTAACGATCCGCGAATAGGCTGCACCCATGATTGCGAACTGCACCAGATTGCGGGCATCGCATTCGGTGTTGGCGCCCAGATCGAGCATCACCACGTCATTGTCGCCCAGCGTCGGCAGCAGCGCCGAAAGCGCCGGCCGGTCAATCCCGGGCATGGTCCGCAGTGCCAGCTTGGCCATCGCCATCAGCGCGCCGGTGTTGCCCGCGCTGACCGCGCCGCCAGCCTCGCCGCGTTTGACCGCGTCGATCGCCATGCCCATCGATGTGGTCTTGGCCCGGCGCAGCGCCTGAGTGGGCTTTTCATCGCCGCTCACCACATCGGGAGCGTGCAGCACTTCAGAGGCTTCGCGCAGGTTGGGGTGATGATCGAGCGCGGCCTTGATCCGCTCTTCATCGCCAACCAGCAGGAATTTGAAACGATCGTGGCGACGCCGTGCCAGCGCCGCCCCTTCGATCATCACGCGCACGCCTTCATCGCCGCCCATCGCATCAACGGCGATACGCGGCAGGCTCATATGCGCAATCTCCGGTTAAACGAGCTTAGAGCCCGACCGCGATGATTTCGCGGCCGTTGTAGTGGCCGCAAGCGCTGCACAGGTTGTGCGGGCGCTTGAGTTCGCCGCAGTTCGGGCATTCGTGGAATGCTTCGACCTTCAGCGCATCATGGCTGCGGCGCATGCCCCGGCGAGAGGGCGAAGTTTTTCTTTTGGGGACAGCCATCGCGGCACCTGTTCCTGCAAATTCCGGTTTCGTCTAGATAAGCCATGCCCGGGCCTTAGGGGCCGGCGGCTTGCGAAGGCGCGCCTATAGCGAATTTCTTGGCCGTTGCAAGCACTACCCGTCCCCATTTCGGGGATGGCCTGACAGGGGAGAGAAGTCGATGGAAATGCTGCTACCCACCACACTGTGCATGGCGGCCGCCGCAGCGCTGGTCAATTTCTGGCTGGCGATACGCTGCGGCCAGATCCGCGCGAAGGAAAAGATTGGGGTCGGCAGCGGTGGGAACGACCTGCTCGAACGCCGGATGCGCGCGCAATTGAACTTTGCCGAGAATACCCCCTGGGTGCTGGCGCTGGTCGGCCTGATCGAACTGGCAGCCCGCGGCGGCACCTGGCTTCCCTATGTCGCGGCGGCCTATATCCTGGCCCGCGTCGCTCATGGCCTGGGCATGGACGGCGGCAAGTTCGAAGCCGGCCGCGGCGCTGGCGTCCTGGTCACCATGCTGACCCAGATCGGCCTGGCCGTAGTGGCGGTGATGATCGCACTCGGAAAGATGTAGTTCGCTATCCTCCCCGGGCTGGTTCCGGGGAGGACCTAGCCGCTCAGCGCATAGTCGCTGACAAACCCGTTGACCTGCCGCTCGCGCCCGAAAGTGCTGGTCGGGCCGTGGCCGGGGATGAAGGTTACGTCATTGCCCAGCGGCCACAGCTTCTGGGTGATCGAATCGATCAGGTCCTGGTGATTGCCGCGCGGAAAATCGGTCCGTCCGATCGAACCGGCAAACAGCACATCGCCAACAATCGCCAGATGCCCCAGCGGATAGTGGAACACCACATGCCCCGGCGTGTGCCCCGGGCAATGGATCACATCGAGCGTAGCCTCGCCCACGGTGACAGTGTCGCCATCTTTCAACCAGCGATCGGGCTCGAACACCTCGGCGTGCATGCCGTACTTGCCGCCGTCTTCGGCCAGCCGAGCGATCCAGAACCGGTCGTCCTCGTGCGGCCCTTCGATCGGCACACCTAGTTCTTTGGCGAGCATCCCGGCCTGCCCGCAATGGTCAAGGTGCCCGTGGGTCAGCAGCAGCTTCTCAATCGTCACCCCGACTTTGGCCACGGCGGCCTTCAGCTTGTCCAGATCCCCACCCGGATCAACCAGCGCGGCCTTCATCGTTTTGGTGCACCAGATCAGCGAGCAGTTCTGCTCGAGCGGGGTCACGGGAATGATCCCGACGCGGACGGGCGGTTCGGTTTGGGCTTCGGTCATTGGCGTTTCATGGCGAGGGATCGCGTGGCAGGCAAATGTTGATTACGCTGTCCGTGATCAGCGGTGTCGAAGATTCAGGGTCAAATTAGAAATTGACCCATTTTCGTTTACATGGCAATTTTGACCCCATGACGGGTAAATCCAGCTCCAATCGCTATGTCGCCATCATGGGTGATATCGTCGGAAGCGAAAAGGCAGCCGATGTCGAGCAGTTGCACGTTCAATTCAATCGCGCCGTCAACGAAAGCAATGCAGAAGGCGCCCAAGTCCTGACGTCCCCGCTGACTATCACACTTGGCGATGAATTCCAGGGCCTGGTGAATTCCCTCTCTGCTGCCTTCTCTCTGGCCCGCAAATTGCGATTCAAGCTACTCGAAGATCAAATCGCTTGCCGCTTCGCAATCGGGCTGGTTGATCTCAAATCGCCGATCAATGACCAGCGAGCATGGAACATGATGGGCGAAGGTCTGTCACAAACCCGCAGCAAACTAAACGACAAGCGGGCGATTTCGTTCTACCGGTTCGCGCTTGGGGGCGAACCGTTGCTCGAACCAAATCTTGAAGCGCTCGGCGTTGCGCTGAGCACCATTGAGCGGCGATGGACTGATCGGCAACGCCGCGACATCGGCGCTTTCCTTGCCGGTGCCAGCGCATCCGAACTTGCCCGCCAACGCAATGTCTCGGTCCACTCAATCTATAAGGTCCGAAGCTCAGGAGACTTCGACGCATACCTATTGATTTTTCAAACGATCATGGAAGTGTTATCTCATCTCGATCGCCAAAATGGCCTTCCGAGATGCTGACAATCGCCCACGCCACGGCCTACTGCCTGATCGGCGTATATCTGCTCACGAGTGCAGGAAACTTCGCCTGCCGCCTTCTGTTTCATACCAGCGGAATGAAGGCGGCGATCGAAGCGACCGACGAAGCAACCAAGAGCGCAGGTCGTATCATCGGCTCGCTCGAGCGGATTGTACTCGCCTCCACCATCATTGTCGGGCGTTGGGAGATACTTGCTGCAGTGATCGCTTTGAAGACGATTGCAAGGTTCAAGGAGCTGGATAAGCAACTCAATGCCGAGTATTTCCTGATCGGGTCACTCTTCAGCGTTATCTGGTCAATGGCAATCACTGGAGCCTGGATTGCCTACGACCATCGCTTCGGCGCGGATATCCACCACAGCCTGGTGGCACTTGTCGAACACAAGGATGCAGCCAAGTGACGATGTAGATTGGTCTACAAGCGCCCGCTCTTCCACACTACCCGCCCGATCACCTCGACCTCCCCCGGCTCCAGCTCAAGCGTCCGGTAAGCCGGGTTGTCGCTGACCAGCGCGACCACGCCGGGGCGGGCCAGGTCCAGCCGCTTGACCATCAGCGCATCCCCTGCCCGCACCACGTGGATCCCGTCGCGCCAATGGCGCGGGGTGCGATCGACCAGGATTTCGTCGCCGTCGCGTAAGGTGGCTTCCATCGAATCGCCTTCGACCCGGATCGCCGAGAGCTGGGCGGGGTCGAGGCCTTGCTCACGCAGCCAGCGGGCGGAGAAGCGGAAGGCGCCGATGGGGAGTTCCTCGCCCGGCAGCAGCCCCGGCCCGGCCGAGGCACCCAGCGGCAGGCGCGGCACATCGACCCATTCGCCGCGTAGTACCTTTCCGGCGGGCGGAGCGTTGGAAAAATCCTCTGGCGCGCCCAGTTCCGCCTCATCCACGCCGAAGAACCGGGCCAAGGTGCGCCGGTCGGTTTCTTCGAGTTTGCGCGGAGAGCCCTTACGGATGAACTGCTGAAGATAGGTGGAATTGCGACCAATCAACTCGGACAAGCCCGAGAGGCTGGCGTTCTGCTCACTGGCCAGTTTGAGCAGCCGCGTGCGGGGATCGTGGGTAACCATGAATTTGTCCTACACGATGTATTTTTCCTAGACAAGTAGGATTTGGCGTTATTATACTTGACATACCCACTCCATAGGAATAATACAGTTTCCAAGGAGTTTGAATGCCATGAGCAACCTGTCCGCCCCGCATTTCCACGATGAGGAAAAATCCTACGCTTATGTAGAAGCGCGCCTCTGGCCGAACGGTCCAGTTTGCCCGCATTGCGGCGGCGTGGAGAAGGTTGGCAAGCTCAAGGGCAAGACTACCCGCCCTGGCCTGTGGAAGTGCTACCAGTGCCGCAAGCCCTTCACCGTGAAGATCGGCACCATCTTTGAGGACAGCAAGGTTCCGATGCGCCTGTGGCTGCAAGCGATGTATCTGATTGCTGGCAGCAAGAAGGGCATTTCGAGCAACCAGCTGCACCGCATCCTTGGCGTTACCCTCAAGACTGCCTGGTTCATGTCGCACCGCATCCGCGAGGCCATGCGCGATAACGGCCTTGAGCAGTTCGGCGGCGATGGCGGCATGGTTGAGGTCGATGAGACCTTCATCGGGCGTGAGGAAGGCCGCGAGGTCAAGCAATCCTACCACCACAAGATGAAGGTGCTTTCGCTGGTTGACCGCGCCACCGGGCAAGCCCGTTCGTTCGTGATCGACAGCGTGAGCGTTGACCAGATCGGCCCCATTGTGATCGACAACATCAGTCGCGAGGCAAAGCTCATGACCGATGAGCATGGCGTCTATCGCTTCCTTGCTGCCCGCTTCTCTGGCGGCCACAGCGTAGTCAGCCACCGCGCCAATGAGTATGTGCGCGGCGATGCCCATACCAACACCATCGAAGGCTTCTTCAGCATCTTCAAGCGCGGCATGAAGGGCGTCTATCAGCACTGCCAAAAGAAGCATTTGCACCGTTATCTGGCTGAATTTGACTTCCGCTATTCCAACCGCGTTGCGCTGGGCTACAATGACGCAGACCGTGCCGACGCCCTTCTCTCTGGTGTCGTTGGCAAGCGGCTCACCTACCAAACGACTGGTGGAGCGTAATGCCGAAGCAAAAAAAGCCAAAGGAGACCCCGAAGCAGCAGGCCGAAAGGTTCGCCGCCGAGGTCGCGCGCATGAAGGACGCTGGCGAACTAAACCCCATAGAGGCCGATGAGGCGCTTGATCGGTTGGTATCAGAGGGCGCTAAAGCCCGTTCAAAACAGTGAATTCAAGCGCCCCAATCGGAACCAGTGCCGCAACCTGTCGAATGAGAGCTGCACTATCCTGCTTCAGCTCCCCATCAAAAATCGAAATTTTCGAAAGTTCAGGGTTATCGCCGATATCGCCAAAAGTTGCGTAGTTGGAATTTATGCTGTTTCCATTTTGCGATACGGATTTGATCAGCATTGTGCCTTTCCGCATTACAGCAAAATCCAAAGGCCACATATGTCCAGACCGACCACGGAATTCGTAGTTCCTGGCAATTTGATGCTTTGGGATATGACGCGATAGAGTTTCGTAAATTGCTCTATTTAGAGACTTTTCCGCCCTTTCGCTTGCCTCAAGAGCAGCGCGCGCTGCCATCGCAGAGGCGTTCGCAACAGCCAAAGCGGCGGGATATAGCCAATCCCCATCTGGCGCGTCCGCGACAATGATCCCACCGCCAGCCTTTACCGAGTAACGCTTGCACGCGGCATCAAAAATCCCTTCGCTGGCCCTGCCAATTTGCTGCGCGTTGCGCCATGCTCCGCCGCCGTCAGTGACGCGATAGCCGCTGTGTCTTTGAGCAATGAAGATGTGGACTGGATCTGAAGATGGATAGAGGCACTGAGTAGCGTAGCGCACGCCGCCCTCAACCTCCACGCAACGTGGAGTCCGAGTCAGCAGAGAATCCAATTCTGCGCAGTTCATAGCCCGAGCCTGTCTGCAAAAAGTGCCGCCTGCCTTGGCGGTTCGCATTCCCTTTGACGGGGTTCAACGTGAATGTTGAGGTCTGCCGAGGCAACCTCCAAAGCCCGAATAAATTGCACATCGACAATATCAACAGCCTTGCGGAAAGGCAACTCTCCAAAGCCGTTCAACCGCACAAATTCCCTGTGCTCAGGCCAAGGGTGAGTGTGCGGCCCAGTGACATAAGCGGGCAAGCCAAGCGCCAAGGCGCCATAGTCATTTGGCTTCATTTCGGTCATCGGAACAATGTCCACCCGGTAGATAAGCTTCTTTCGGTAGATCGCGCATATCGAAGGATGAGTAAGAGCCGCGTTAATGGTGAAAACCAGTTCCGCTTGCTGCCGGCCATGAAGGTCAAGAATGCCCCATCGAGTGTTCCAGTCCCACCCGAACGACTGCTCCCAGTCCGGTAAAAACCCATCGAGGGTTTTGTATCCCTCAATAAAAGCATCGACTTCTTCAACTGTCGGGTCCGCCATACTCAATCGTTATGACGGCAATCCCGCAGGAGTCCAGCCTTGGGTATCCTTTGTATAATAACGCCTAGGATTTCACAGGAAAGAACAGGATTATTCCTACAGCGATTCGCCTCATGCAACCGGGCCACAACAAGGAGAACAATGCCCATGCTGATTACCCGGATCGAGCGCTTCCTGCGCGAAACCGGTATGCCCTGGACCAAGTTCGGACGGCTCGCCGCCCATGACCCGCGCTTTGTCCAGGACCTGCGCAACGGCCGCACACCTCGTACCGCAACCGCGAAACGTGTGGAACATTTCATGAACATCTATCGCGAGGACTGCCGTGCAAATTGATCTTTCATTGGACCAGGCGCTGGTCTCTGCCGCCCGCCGCAAGGCCCGCCGCACCCCCTGGATGGCCCTGCTTTCGGCCGTCCTGGAGCTTGCCCAGGGCCAGGCCGAACTGGTCCGCCACAGCGAACGCGCCTGGGCCAGCGTGACCTTTTCGGGATCGAAGCACGTGGTGGTGCTGGCTTTCACCGGCGAGGAAGCGGTGGCGGCGGGCGAGGTGTTGATCGACGCCCTGCCCGAACACGAATTCGCGCTGCCGCGCTTGTTGGTGGCCGATGCGGCGGTGGTGAGGGTCGAGCACACCGCCCTGCCCCAACCGCGGCTGGAAGTGGAGCTGGAACTGCTGGTGCTGGACGAGGCTTAGCGATTACCAGCCCCTTGCCGAACTGAAGTAGCCCTTCCCCGTTGGGGAAGGGTTGGGATGGGGGTTCCACGCTGGCGTCGAGCCCCCACCCCAACCCCTCCCCGCAGGGGAGGGGCTTTTTTGGGCCTGATCTGGATTGCCCCTAGTACCCCGCCGCGTAGTCCACCAATGGCTCC
>Ga0209895_1000054_pt1 | contig 20910 bp, 13 predicted proteins | sample GWRWT4_1June14_FD_187194 | JGI IMG/M metagenome (GOLD analysis project Ga0209895, IMG submission 187194) | Sand microcosm microbial communities from a hyporheic zone in Columbia River, Washington, USA - GW-RW T4_10-June-14 (SPAdes) (version 2) ...
GGGCACCATCCGCGCCGGGATCGTGGTCAACGCGGCGGGTTGTTATGCCCGCCAGGTGGCGCAGATGGCCGGGACCGACATTCCGGTGACCAACATGGAGCACCACTACCTCGTCACCGATCCGATCCCCGCGTTCCAGGAGCGCGATGAGGAAATGCCGGTGATGCGCGATTCCTGGATGTCGGGATACATGCGCCAGGAGCAGAAGAGCGGGCTGATCGGGGTCTATGAGAATATCGGTCTGGCCGAAGCCTGGGCCCCGCGTGGCGGGCACCCCGAATGGCATTCGACCAGCGAGCTGTTTCCCGACGACCTCGACCGCATTTCCAAGTGGCTGGAGCGCGCGATCGAGCGGATTCCGGTGTTTGGCGAGGTCGGCATCCGCCGGGTGGTCAACGGCGCAATCCCGCATACCCCCGATGGCGGGCCGCTGTTGGGGCCGGCTGCTGGCCTCACCAATTTCTGGCACTGCTGCGGCACCAGCTTTGGCATCGCGCAAGGCGGCGGTGCGGGCAAATACATGGCGCAGTGGATGGTTCACGGTGATGCTGAGATCAACATGGTCGAGTTCGACCCGCGCCGTTACGGCCCCTATGCCGACGAGGCCTACAGCCGCGAAATGGTGTTCCTCGACTACCGGATGACTTTCACCACCCGCCTGCCGGGCGAGGAAGAGCCGGATGGGCGGCCCAAGAAAGTCAGCCCGCTGTATGACAAGCTGGCGGCCAAGGGCGCAGTCTATGCCCCGACCTATGGCTGGGAACGGCCCAAGTGGTTTTCGCTCGACGGGCGCGAGGAAGAGGGCGGATACCACCGCACCAATGTGTTCGACGTGGTTGCAGCGGAATGCCAGGCCGTGGCCAAGGGCGTGGGCGTGCTCGACCTCTCAGGTTTTGCCAAGTATGAGGTCAAAGGCGCTGATGCAGAGAGCTATTTGAACCGGCTCTGCGCCAACCGCATGCCGCTCAAGCAGGGCGGGATCGGCCTGGTGCACATCCTGTCCGAGGGCGGCATGATCCAGGGCGAAATGACCGTGACGCGGTTTGCCGACGATCACTTCTACTGCCTCTCTGCCGCCGCAGCCGAGCAGCGCGACTGGGACTGGCTGGTGCAGCACAGGTTGCCCGGAGAGCAGGTCGAACTCAGCAATGTCACGATGGATCGCAGCGTGCTGGTGATGAATGGCCCGCGCAGCCGCGATGTGCTGAGCAAGGTCACTGACGCGGATCTTTCCAACGAAGGTTTCCGGTGGCTGAGCGGGCAGGAAATCATGATTGCGGGCTGTCCGGTGCGAGCATTGCGCGTGTCCTACGCCGGTGAGCTGGGCTGGGAACTGCACCCGCTGAACGCCGATCTGGTGACCATCTACGATGCGATCTGGGCTGCGGGCGAGGAGTTCGGGATCGTCGATTACGGCCTCTACGCTTCCAACGCGATGCGGATGGAAAAGGGCTACAAGGCCTGGGGCAGCGAGCTGACCAACGAGCTGACCATGATCGAAGCCGACATGCCGCGCTTCATTCAGTTCAAGAAGGACAGCTTCACCGGCAAGCAGGCCACGCTTGACGCCCCGGTGCGGTTCAAGATCGTCTATGGCGAGGTTGACGCTGCGAACGTCGATCCGCGCGGAACCGAGCCGTGCCTGGTTGGTGATGAATGCATCGGCCTCGTCACTTCGGGCGGCTTTGGCCACCGGACCGGCAAGAGCCTGTTCTTTGCCTGCGTGCCAGTTGAACATGCGGAGCCTGGTTCCACTTTCGAGATCGAACTTCAGGGCGAACGCCGCAAGGCGGTTGTGCTGGCCGAACCGGCTTATGACGCTGACAGCTCGCTGATGAGGGTCTGAATGCGCGCGCACGCTCACCCCAACCCCGACTGTCCTGAGCTTGTCGAAGGACCGTCCTTTCTTCTCGCAACCTCGCAAAAGAAAAGTGCAGCCCTTCGACAAGCTCAGGGTAGTCGGCTTTTTGGGTTTCTGGAGTGGATTTAGAGTATGAGCGGAGCACCAAACCTTCCCACCCGCGCCCGCGTGGTCATCGTCGGCGGCGGAGTGATTGGCACCTCGATTGCCTATCACCTGACCAAGCTGGGCTGGCAGGACGTTGTGCTGTGCGAGCGCAAGCAGCTTACTTGCGGCACCACCTGGCACGCCGCTGGCCTGGTCGGGCAGCTTCGGCCCTCGATCAACATGACCCAACTCGCCAAGTACACCGGCGAACTGTACCGCGGGCTTGAGGCTGAGACCGGGCAGGCCACCGGCTATCGCCAATGCGGCTCGATCTCGATGGCGACCAATCATGAGCGGTTCGAGGAGCTGAAACGCAGCGCCTCGATGGCCAAGGTGTTCGATCTGCCGGTCCACGTGGTGACCCCAGAAGAGATCAAGGCGATGGCCCCAATCCTTGAGGTGGGTGACCTGGTCGGTGGGATCCATATCCCCTCGGACGGCTATGCCAATGCGGTCGATATCACCCAGGCCCTGGCCAAAGGCGCCCGCGCGGGCGGGGCCAAGATTGTCGAGAACTGCAAGGTCACCCGCATCCGCCACGATGGCGAGCGGATCACCGGGGTCGATACCGAACACGGCTCGATCGACGCCGATTACGTGGTGCTGGCGGGCGGCATGTGGACCCGCGATCTGGGCGCGAGCATTGGCGTTGCCGTTCCGCTGCATGCCTGCGAGCACTACTACGTGATGTTCGAAGGCGTGGCCGGGATCGATCCCAGCCTGCCGGTGCTGCGCGACTATGACCACTGCGGCTACTACAAATACGACGCCGGCAAGCTGCTGGTCGGCGCGTTCGAACCCAATGCCCGCCCCTGGGGGATGGAAGGGATTTCCGAAGACTTCTGCTTTGATGAGATCGCCGGGAGCTTCGAACATTTCGAACCGCTGCTGCTGGATGCGATGAAGCGCGTTCCGGCGCTGGAAAATGCGGGCATCCAGAAGTTTTTCTGCGGGCCGGAAAGCTTCACCCCCGACGTGCGCTATCACATCGGCGAGGCGCCGGAATTGAAGGGCTGCTTCGTTGCTGCCGGGCTCAATTCGATTGGCCTGCAATCGGCAGGCGGGGTCGGCAAGGTCATGGCCGAATGGATCCGTGACGGCAAACCGCCGGCGGACCTGTGGACGGTAGACGTGCGCCGCAACATGCCGTTCCAGATCAACCGCAAATATCTGCAGGAGCGGGTCGGCGAGAGCCTGGGGCTGCTTTACGCCACGCACTATCCCTTCAAGCAGTACGAAACTGCGCGCGGCGTGCGCAAATCGGTGATCCATGACCGACTGGCCGCGCAGGGCGCATGCTTTGGCGAGGCATTCGGCTGGGAACGCGCCAACTGGTATGGCGAGCCGGGCACCACGCCGAAGTACGAATACTCCTACGGCCGCCAGAACTGGTTCGAGAATACTGCCGCCGAATGCAAAGCCGTTCGCGAAGCAGTGGGAATCTTTGACCAGTCGAGCTTCGCCAAGTTCCGCCTCGAAGGACGCGACGCCTGCGCGGTGCTCAACCGGGTCTGCGCCAACCAAGTCGATGTCGAACCGGGCCGGATGGTCTATACCCAATGGCTCAATGACCACGGCGGGATCGAGGCTGACCTGACCGTCACCCGCCTGGCCAAGGATGCTTACCTGGTCGTCGGCGGGGCCGAAACCGCGACCAAGGACTTCGCCTGGCTGAAAGGCCATATTCCGGCAGATGCCCATGCGGTTCTGACCGATGTCACCTCAGGCATGGGCGTGCTTTCGATCATGGGGCCCAATTCGCGCGCCTTGCTGCAAAGCCTGACGCCGGATGACTTGTCGAACGAGCACTTCCCCTTCGCGACCAGCCGCGAGATCGAGCTGGGTTACGGGATCGTCCGCGCCAGCCGGATCACCTTCGTCGGCGAACTGGGCTGGGAGCTCTACGTGCCCAGCGAGTTCATGGCCGGGGTCTATGACGCGATTGTTGCGGCGGGCGCTGCCTATGGCCTCAAGCACTGCGGCTATCATGCGCTCAATGCGATGCGGATGGAGAAGGCCTATCGCCACTGGGGCCATGACGTGACCGACGAGGATACACCGCTGGAAGCGGGCCTTGGCTTTGCGGTCAAGCTCGACAAGCCGGGCGGCTTCATCGGCCAGGAGGCGCTGCGCAAGCAGAAGGCCGAGGGCGTGAAGCAGAAGCTGGTGCAGTTCCTGCTGAAGGACCCCGCGCCGATGCTCTACCACAACGAGCCGATCTGGCAGGGCGAGCGGATCGCCGGTTACATCCGCTCAGGGATGTATTGCCACACGCTGGGCGGTGCTGGCGGACTGGGTTACGTGACGGCCGCTGACGGCGGCGTTGTAGGGCCTATCGGAGCCGATGACTATGAAATCGAAGTAGCCGGTGTGCGCTATCCGGCCACGGCTTCGCTGAAGCCGCTTTACGACCCCAAGAATGAGAGAATTCGATGCTGATGAACCGCGTTGCCTTGTTCCGCGACCTGCTGGCGCAGACGCGGGAGGGTTACAGTCTTCCCCAGGCCTTCTATACCAGCAGCGAAGTCTTCGGCGCCGATATCGACCGGATCGTCAGCCGCAAGTGGCTGGTGGCTGGGCATGTCTCGCAGGTTGCCAACAAGGGCGACTACTTCCTGTTCAAGGTGGCGGGCGAGCAGATCCTGGTCGTGCGCGAAAACGCCGACAGCGTTCGCGCATTCTACAACGTCTGCCGCCACCGTGGTTCGACGCTATGTTCGGCCGAAAGCGGCAATGCCCGCGTGCTGGTCTGCCCCTACCACGCCTGGAGCTTCAATCTCGACGGGTCGCTGCTCTCTGCGCGGCTGATGCCCGAGGATTTTGACAAGGCCGCAAACGGCCTGCATCCGTGCCATGTGCGCGTGTTCCACGGGTTCATCTTCGTCAACCTGAGCGAAGACGAGCCCGACGATTTCGACACCACTTTTGGAGAGCTCGATCCGATTCTGGACTATCACGGCTTTACCGGAGCCAAGGTCGCGCATGTCGGGCGCTATCCCACCGCGGCGAACTGGAAGCTGGTGGTCGAGAATTTCCTTGAATGCTACCACTGCACCCCGGCGCATCCGGAATTCTGTTCGATGCATCCGCCCGAGGCCTTGCTGGCAGTGGGCGGCGGGCCCAGCTCGGGTCCGCAGGAAGCGGTCGAGAAGTACGCTCCGGTGCTGGCGGCATGGGAAGAGCAAGCCGAGGCACTGGGCCGCCCGATCTATTCGATCGACGATGGGCCGGAGAGCACGCATTTGCGCGCGATGATCCAGCGCACGATCCGCGAGGGTTTCCTGACCGAGACGCAGGACGGCCAGCCCGCTTCAAGCCTGATGGGCAAACGGACCGACTGGGACAAGGGCCGGATGCATGTCAGTTTCAGCCCGTTCAGCCACGTGGTAGCCGACAGCGATTTCGCGATGCTGTTCCGGTTTACCCCGCGCGGGGCCATGCAGACCGATGTCGATGTAACCTGGCTGGTTGACGGCGCGGCGGTGGACTACGATGTTGAGAAGATGACCTGGGCCTGGCACACCACGACTCTGCAGGATCAGAAGATCACCGAAGACAATCAGGCCGGAGTTCTGTCCAGTCGCTATCAGCCAGGCTGTTATTCCACCCAGGAACGCGCCCTTGTTACCTTCCAGCAATGGTACCTCAGACACCATGACCATGCCTGATCGGATTCCAGCCACGATGCGCGCCATGGTCCTCACCGGGTTTGGCGGGTTCGACAAGCTGGAATACCGGATCGACGTGCCCGTGCCGCAGCCGGGACCGGGGGAAGTGCTGGTCAAAGTCGGCGCGGCAGGGGTCAACAATACCGATATCAATACCCGGATCGGCTGGTATTCGCCCGCAGTCGAAGGCTCGACCGCGGCCGGCGGGGCCAGCGGGTTTGAGGAAACCGCAGGCGAGGGCTGGAGCGGCGAGCAGTTCACTTTTCCACGCATTCAGGGAATCGACGCGGCCGGGCGGATCGTCGCGGTGGGCGAGGGGGTCAGCGCGGAGCGGATCGGCGAGCGGGTGCTGGTTGAACCCGCCTTGCGCCGCGCCGATGGCGGGGTCGATTTCTTCGGGTCAGAGCGCGACGGGGCTTTTGCCGAATATGCCGTGGCACCATCGGCCCACACCCATGCCATCATTTCTGACTTGTCGGACATCGAACTGGCCTCGTTCCCATGTGCCTATTCTACCGCCGAAAACCTGCTGCACCGCAGCCGCGTGAGCGAAGGCGAGCGGGTGCTGGTGACCGGGGCCTCGGGCGGGGTCGGATCGGCCGCGGTGCAGCTCGCGCGGCGGCGCGGGGCATTCGTGACAGCCCTGGCGGGCACTTCGAAGCACCGCGCGGTTGAGGACCTGGGTGCGGATGAAGTCCTCGACCGGCATGCCCCGCTCGAAGCGGATTTCTTCGACGCAGTGATCGACGTCGTCGGTGGCCCCGGGTTTGGCAGCTTGCTCAGCGCGCTGAAGCCGGGCGGGCGCTATGCGGTATCCGGGGCGATTGCTGGACCAGTGGTCGACCTTGATCTGCGCACCCTCTACCTCAAGGACCTGACGCTTTACGGTTGCACCGCGCTGGACGATGGAGTCTTTGCGCAGCTGGTCGGCCATATCGAACGCGGCGAGGTGAGGCCGCTGGTTTGCGCCACTTTCCCGCTTGAACGGATCGAAGCGGCGCAGCGGGTGTTTCTGGAAAAGCGCCACGTCGGCAAGATCGTGCTGACCATCGATCCGGCGGCCTGACAGCGCTTATCCAAACCATTAGAAAGCGCCATAACGCGCGCTAATGTTGTCGGCGCGGCCCCCAAGCTGGCATGGGATCGGCTCGGAACAATACAGGCAGGCTTTGGCAATGAAATCGAGCGCACGGGTAGTGGTTATCGGCGGCGGCGTGGTGGGGGTTTCGACCCTGTACCACCTCGCCAAGATGGGCTGGAGCGACTGCGTCCTGATCGAGCGCAAGGAGCTGACCAGCGGCAGCACCTGGCACGCTGCGGGGCTGTTGCCCTTGTTCAACCTGTCCTACTCGGTCGGCAAGCTGCACCAGTATTCGGTCGATTTCTACCCGAGCCTCGAGGCTGAGACTGAGCTCAACGTCGGCTTCTCCCAGGTCAGCAACATCCGCCTCGCGCGCACCGATGACCGGTTTGATGAATACAAGTACTACGCTGGTGTCGCCGAGACGATCGGGGTGGAGGTCAACTTCCTGACCCCCGACCAGGTCAAGGCAATCTGGCCGCTTTGCAATGTCGATGGCGTGATCGGCGCGATCCAGCATCCGGCCGATGGCTATATCCAGCCCGCCGACTTGACCCAGGCACTGGCCAAGGGGGCCCGTCAGCGCGGCGCGAGCATCGAGCGCAATACCACCGTTACCGGCATTACCCAGAAGCCGAATGGGGAGTGGGTCGTCTCGACCGACAAGGGAGACATCACCTGCGAACACGTGGTGTCCTGCACCGGCAACTTCGCCCGCCAGACCGGCCGCATGGTCGGGCTCGATATTCCGGTGATCCCGGTCGAGCACCAGTACATCGTCACCGACCAGCACCCCGCGATCATGGAACGCCGCGCAGCTGGCTTGCCCGAAATGGGCGTGCTGCGCGAGAGCGATTCCAGCTGGTACATGCGCGAGGAAGCCGGCGGCCTGCTGCTCGGCCCTTATGAGATCGGCGCGCCTGCCTGCTACGTCGATGGTCCGGCGGCGAACAGCGAGTACGAGCTGTTCCCCGACGCGCTCGACCGGCTGATGCCCTACATCGAAACCGCGATCGCCCGCGTTCCGGCGTTCGGCGAAGTCGGCGTCAAGAAGGTCTATAACGGCGCGATCGCCTATACCCCCGATGGCTCGCCGATTGTCGGTCCGGCCTGGGACAAGAAGAACTTCTGGCTCAACGAAGGCCATAGCTTCGGAATCACCGCCGCAGGCGGGGCCGGGTGGCAGCTGGCGCACTGGATTGTCGAGGGCGAACCCAGCGTCGATATGATGGGCGTCGATCCGCGCCGCTTCGGTGACTATGCGGGTGAAGGATACCTGACCCAGAAGAACGAGGAAGCCTATGCCAAGGTCTTCACCGTCCACTATCCCGACGAGGAACGCGAAGCCGCGCGGCCCTTGCGCCAGACCCCGTGCTACAGCCGGATGAAGGATCTGGGTGCGGTATTCGGATCGGTCTTCGGGTGGGAGCGCCCCAACTGGTTCGCGCCCAAGGGTTACGAGCTCAGCGATGCCGATCTCGACCGGCCCGATGTGCTCTTGAACCACAATCACCCCGATGTTGAAGGTTCGCCGATCCGCGAAAAGTGGTCGTTCCGCCGCTCCAACTATTTCGGGCACGTCGGCAATGAATGCCGCCACGTGACCGAAAAGGTCGGGCTGCAGGACATGAGCGCCTTTGCCAAGTGCCGGATCAGCGGCCCGGGCGCGGAAGCCTGGCTTGATGGCCTGCTGACCAATGCCGTGCCCAAGAAGGTCGGCCGGGTCACACTGTCCTACCTGCTGACAGCCAAAGGTGGGGTCCGCGCCGAATTCACCGTCTACAAGACCGCGCCGCAGGAGTACTATCTGGTCTCGGCGGGCGCCTATGAACGCCACGATCAGGACTACCTCAAGAAGGCACTTCCCACCGACGGTTCGGTCACTTTCGAACGGCTGACCACTTCGATGGGCGTGCTGGTCCTGGCCGGCCCCCGCAGCCGCGACGTTCTCGCCAAGCTGACCCGCGCCGACCTGTCGAACGAAGCGTTTCCCTGGCTGACCGGCCAGCGGATCTCCATCGGCGCGGCCCCGGCCGATGCACTGCGGGTCAACTTCATCGGTGAGCTGGGCTGGGAAATCCACCACCCGATCGAGATGCAGAACTACATCTTCGACAAGCTGATGGAGGCCGGTGCGGAATTCGACATCAAGCCGTTCGGGATCAAGGCGATGACCCTGATGGCGATGGAAAAGAGCTACAAGCTGATCCCGCGCGAACTGTCGATCGAATACAACGCCTACGAAAGCGGGCTCGACCGCTTCATCAGCCTCAAGAAGCCCGGCTTCCACGGCAAGGACGGACTGCTGGCGGGCAAGGAAGCAGGCCTGGGCTGGCAGCTGGTGACGATGGAAGTCCTGGGCGTAACCGATGCCGATGCACGCGGCAGCGAGGCGATCTATCTGGGCGACGAACTTGTCGGCCGCGCCACCTCGGGCGGCTATGGCTGGCGCGTGGGCAAGAGCCTGGCGCTCGCCATGCTGCGCCCGCAGCACGCCGCTCTGGGCACCGAATTGGAGATCTCGATCCTGGGCCTGCGCTACAAGGCAGTGGTGATTCCTGACAGCCCGTTCGACCCTGAGAACACTGCGCTGAAGGGCTGAGGCGGTGGTTTTGGATTCGAGTTTGAGTCGCCTTTCCCCCCTCCCCGTTGGGGAGGGGTCGGGGGTGGGGGCTCGACGCCTGCGCCGACGCAAGGCCTGGCGGCCTCGCTCCCCCACCCCTAACCCCTCCCCGCCGGGGAGGGGGACTCGTATGCTGAATCAAGCAGTTGTGGAGGATCTTTGGTGACCCGCTTTTCCGCGATGAGCCTGTTCGCCAAGGCGCTGGGCGCGCACAAGACATGGCCTGAACTGTGGCCCGATGCCAGCCCTAAACCTGCCTATGACGCGATCATCGTTGGCGGCGGCGGGCACGGGCTGGGCGCGGCTTACTACCTCGCCAAGAAGTACGGGATCACCAATGTCGCGGTGATCGAGAAGGGCTGGCTGGGCGGCGGCAACACCGGGCGCAACACCACGATCGTGCGTTCGAACTATCTCTATGATGAAAGCGCGCACCTTTACGATCACGCGGTCAAGCTGTGGGACGGGCTCAGCCAGGAACTCAACTTCAACGTGATGTATTCGAAGCGCGGGGTGATGATGCTCGCGCACAATGTCTATGACCTGCAGAGCTTTCAGCGCCACATCCACGCCAACCGGCTGAACGGCGTCGACAACGAATGGCTGACGCCCGAAGAGGCCAAGGAATACTGCCCGCCGCTGAGCATCGATCCCGGTGCCCGTTACCCGGTGCTGGGCGCGGCTTTGCAGCGACGCGGCGGCACCGCGCGGCACGATAGCGTTGCCTGGGGCTATGCCCGTGCGGCGGCGGCGCTGGGCGTCGATATCATCCAGAACTGCGCAGTCACCGGCATCCGCCGCGGCGTTGACGGTGCGATTGAAGGGGTGGAAACCACCCGCGGCTACATCGCTTCGAAGAAGGTCGGCGTATCCGCTGCGGGCAACAGCTCAGTCATCATGAAGATGGCCGGGCTCGACTTCCCGCTGGAAAGCTATCCGCTGCAAGCGCTGGTTTCGGAACCGGTCAAGCCGGTGTTCCCCTGCGTGGTCATGTCGAACACCGTCCACGCCTATATCAGCCAGTCGGACAAGGGCGAGCTGGTGATCGGCGCGGGGACCGACCAGTACGTTAGCTACTCACAGCGCGGCGCGCTCCACATCGTCGAGCATACCGTGGCCGCGATCTGCGAAATCTTCCCGCTGTTCCGCCGGATGCGGATGCTGCGCAACTGGGGCGGGATCGTGGATGTGACGCCCGATCGCTCGCCGATCCTGGGCAAGACCCCGGTCCCGGGACTCTACGTCAACTGTGGTTGGGGCACCGGCGGATTCAAGGCCACCCCGGGCGCGGGCGACCTGCTCGCCTACACCATGGCCAAGGACGAACCGCACCAGATCAACGCGCCCTTCAACCTCGACCGGTTCCGCAACGGACGCTTGATCGACGAAGCCGCAGCAGCGGCGGTGGCACACTGACATGAAGACAAGCCCAGCCAAAAAAGGGATCGTCACCCTGAACTTGTTTCAGGGTCCATTTCTCCCCACGAGCCGGAGCTTTGTTGGGCAGCGAGACGGCACCGCCATGCTTTTGACCCAGACCCTGGAGAGTGGGGCACGATGGATGCTGAAACAAGTTCAGCATGACGATGACTTTTGCGTGGGTGTGTTCGCATGATCCTGATCCATTGCCCTTACTGCGAGCAGACGCTCCCCGAGCTTGAATTTGCCTATGCTGGCGAAGCGCATATCGCGCGGCCCGCCGATCCCTCTGCGCTGTCTGACGAAGAGTGGGAGAAGTACCTGTTCATCCGCGCCAATCCGCGCGGGCGGCACAACGAGCGCTGGCGGCATGTCCACGGCTGCGGGCGGTTCTTCAACGCGGTCCGCGATACGGCGACCGACAATTTCGAGCTGACCTACAAGGCGGGAGAGCCCCGCAAATGAGCGCGCATCGGATAGCCAATGGTGGCCGGGTGGACCGCGCCGCGACGGTGAACTTCACTTTCGATGGCAAGGCCTATCGCGGCCATGTCGGGGACAGCCTGGCCTCTGCGTTGCTCGCCAATGGCGTGGTGCTGATGGGCCGCAGCTTCAAGTACCACCGCCCGCGCGGGCTGTTGGGGGCGGGGGCGGAAGAGCCCAACGCGCTGGTCTCGGTCGATCGCGGGGCAGGGCGCTTCACGCCCAACCTGCGCGCCACAGCGGTTGAATTGTACGAGGGCCTCAACGCCCGCAGCCAGAACCGCTGGCCCTCGCTTCAGACCGATTTCGGGGCGATCAACGACCGGCTCGGCATGTTCTTCCCGGCCGGGTTCTACAACAAGACCTTCATGTGGCCGCGCTCGTTCTGGGAGAAGCTCTACGAACCGGCGATCCGCGGCATGGCCGGGCTGGGCGATGCCCCGGCCGACGCCGATCCCGATGTTTATGATGCGACTTACGCCCACTGCGATGTGCTGATCGTCGGGGCAGGCCCTGCCGGAATCGATGCCGCATTGGCGGCTTCGGCCTCAAAGAAGAAGGTCTTCCTGCTCGACGAACAAGACGAACTGGGCGGCGGAGCTTTGGCCGATCCCTTGCTGTGGCCTTGGCTGGCAGAGAGCCTCAAGGATCTGGCCAAGCTGCCCAATGTCACCCTGCTGCCGCGCACCACGGCGTTCGGCTATTATCACGACAATTTCATCGGCGCGGTTGAGCGGCTGACCGAGCACCTGCCCGACCCAGGCCACAGCGCGCGCGAAAAACTGTGGCGGATCCGCGCTGGCGAAGTGGTGCTGGCGCAAGGCGCGATCGAGCGTCCGCTGGTGTTCGAAGGCAACGATGTTCCTGGCGTAATGCTGGCCTCCGCGGCGCGGACCTATCTGCACCGCTTCGGCGTGGCGGTGGGCAGCAATGTCGCGCTGATGGCGGTCCACGACAGCGGGTGGCGCGATGTCTTCGCACTGGCGCGTGCCGGAGTGGGTGTGGCGGCAATCATCGACTTGCGCGAAACGGTCGATCGGGCGCTGATGGATGAGGCGCGTGAACTGGGCCTGCGGGTCATTCTCGGTTCGGCTGTCTTCGGTGTTTCCGGACGCCATGCAGTCAAAGGCATCGCGGTCGCCCGCGCCGATGGTGCGCTCCAGCAAAAGATTGCCTGCGATGCGCTGCTGATGGCAGGCGGGTGGACGCCTTCGGTCCATCTTTGGTCGCACTCGCTGGGCAAGCTCGACTGGTCGGAAGAATGGGGGGCCTATCTGCCCGGCACGCCGAACGAGAACGTGCGCTGCGTCGGCGCTTGCGGCGGCAAGTGGGGCTTTGGCAAGGGCCTCAACATCGGCGCGCTGCCAACCCCGCGCGATCCGGCGAAAATCAAGGCTTTCGTCGATTTCCAGAACGATGTGACCGCCAAGGACATCGCGCTGGCCGTGCGCGAAGGGATGAAGTCGGTCGAGCATATCAAACGCTACACCACCAACGGCATGGCGACCGATCAGGGCAAGACCAGCAACCTCAATGCCTTGCAGCTGGCTTCCTCGGCGCTCGATCGGCCGGTGCAGGCAATTGGCCTCACCACCTTCCGCCCGCCCTATACCCCGCAGACCTTCGGGGCGCTGGCCGGCCATGCCAAGGACGCGCTGTTCCAGCCGACCCGCAAGAGCCCGATCGATCCCTGGGCCGATGCTCATGGCGCGGTGTTCGAACTGGTCGCGCAGTGGCGCCGGGCGCGCTATTTCCCCAAGACGGGTGAGGACATGCATGCTGCGGTGGCGCGTGAGTGCCTGGCAGTGCGTGAGAACGTCGGGATCTTCGATGCCTCGACTTTGGGCAAGATCGAGGTAGTCGGGCCCGATGCGGCCGAATTCCTCAATCGCATGTACACCAACCCGTGGAAGCAGCTGGAGCCGGGGCGTTGCCGCTATGGTCTGCTGCTGCGCGAGGATGGCTTCATCACCGATGACGGCGTTTCGGCGCGAATGGCCCCTGACCGGTTCCACCTGACCACTACCACTGGCGGCGCGGCGCGGGTGCTCAACATGATGGAGGACTACCTCCAGACCGAATGGCCCGATCTCAACGTCTGGCTGACCAGCACCACCGAGCAGTGGGCGGTGATCGCGCTGCAAGGCCCCAAGGCGCGAGACGTGATCGCGCCTCTGGTCGAAGGGATCGACCTTTCGAGCGAGGCTTTCCCGCACATGGCGGTGCGCGAGGGCTCAATCTGCGGCATGCCGACGCGGCTGTTCCGGGTCAGCTTCACCGGCGAGCTGGGCTTCGAAATCAACGTCCCGGCCGCCTATGGCAAGCACGTGTGGGAGCAGGTCTGGGCGGCGGGGCAAGCCCACGGGATCACCCCCTACGGCACGGAGGCCATGCACGTGCTGCGCGCCGAAAAGGGCTTCATCATCGTCGGGCAGGATACCGATGGCACGGTGACGCCCTATGACGCTGGGCTCGACTGGGCGGTGGGCAAGAAGAAGCCGGACTTTGTCGGCAAACGCTCGCTGGCGCGGCCCGATATTGTCGCTAGCGGGCGCAAGCAGCTGGTTGGCTTGTTTACCGATGACCTTGGCGAAGTGCTGGTGGAAGGTGCGCAGATTGTTGCGGATCCGAACCAGCCGGTGCCGATGACCATGATCGGCCATGTCACCTCGAGCTACTGGAGCGCCACGCTGGGCCGCTCGATTGCCATGGCGCTGGTGCAGGGCGGGTTCGACCTGTTGGGGCAGAAATTGTACGTGCCAATGGCCGGTGCGACAATCGGAGTCACGGTGGTCAGACCGATGTTCTACGATCCGGAAGGGAGCCGGCTCAATGGTTGATTTGGCCACTCGCACCGCCCCTGTCCCTGCTGAACCGGCCGAGTTCCCCGGAGTCTCGATTGCACTGGGCGTACCGCTGGCCCGTTGGTCGCTGCGCGCGCGCGATGCCAAGGCTTTGGCGAAGGCTGTGGGGCACAAGGTTCCGACCAAGATTGGTGGGACCGAGGGCGGCATGGCCTGCCTTGGCCCCGACGAATGGCTGCTGCGGCTGCCGGAAGGCGCGACCATTTCAATGGGCGAGGGCCTGCCGCTCAGCGTTGTGGACATTTCCGAACGCGCGATCACGCTGGTGCTGGAAGGCCCGCGCGCGATTGACGTGTTGCAAAGCGGCGCCCCGCGCGATCTCTCGAAGTTCGCTGTCGGCGAGGCGCGGCGGACGATCTACGAGACCGTCGAGATGGTGCTGATCCGTGAAGGCGAAGAACGCTGGGCGGTGGACGTCTGGCGCAGCTTCGCACCTTACTTGCGCGAGGCGCTGGTTACTGCGGCAAGCCACCTGCGCTAAGCTGCCAGAAGCGCAGCAGGTCGGCCGCATGGCTGGCCGGGACATAGGCGAGGCAGGCGTTTTCACTCTCGACCCGCAGCGTCACCGCAATGTGATCGATCGGGGTGGTGACCACGCTGTCGATCCCGAATGCGGGGCTTTCCGCGTCGAACAAGGCGCCTTCCATCAGCAGGCTGCGCCACGCCGGGCCTGACAACCGCACGCGCTCGTAACCCCCGCCCGTCGGCGTCAGCGCACCGTCATCTCCCAAGGCTTGCTTGAGAGCGGCCACATCGCCTTCGACTAGCCATGTGGTGGGCGACAGGCGTACTAGATCGCCTTCCGCCCGGCCAACCTTGGGCAGGTCATGCCCCAGCGTCTTGGCGATCCGCTTGGCCGCCACCTTGGGATCGCCCCACAGCTCGAGCACATGCAGCGGCGTGCGGCCGAGATGTTCGATCGTCACGTCAGTCACGGTAGCGCTCCCCGGCCGGATCGTAGAAGTGCGGCGAGGTAACGCGGACCTTGGCCTTCTGCTTGCGGGTGGGCGAACAGGCGAAGAGTTCCTCATCGTGGCGCTTGTGCCCACCCTTGAGGTGCCCGATTGCGATCGAACTGCCCTCCAGAACCCGCAGCCCCGAACCGGTGACATGGCCCTCGGCCTCGCCGCCGATCCAGCGGACCAGCATCGATCCTTCGGGTATCGAGCCGCCGTCGATGGCTTCCAGTCCGACGAAGTGCTTGCGCAGCGGATCGGCAAAGTCCGGGCGGTGCAGGGCGGCCGCTCCGATCCAGCCACCGGCCTTGTTGACCATCTTGCCCAGGCCTAGTTCGTCGGCGGTCAGGCGTCCGTCGATATCGGGACCGACCACCATGTGGCCTTTCTCGATCCGCAGCAGCTCCATCGCCTCCAGCCCATAGGGTGTGCAGCCCATCGCCTCGATCGCGTTCCAGACCGCGTCCGCATGGGCGGCATCGAAATGGACTTCGAAGGCCCGCTCGCCCGAGAAGCTGGCGGCCATGACCCATGCCGGAATGCCAGCAATCCTTGCTTCGACCACCGACATGTGGCGGGGGGCTTCCTCACCGGTCAGCTTGGCCATGACCCCTCTGCTCTTCGGTCCGGCCACGGCAATCGCGGCGTAGTGTTCCTGGACGCAGACCACCGAGACCTTCAGGTCCGCGCAGAGGTGATGGCGCACATAGGACAGCCAGGTTGCCATCCGGCTCGCCCCGCCGGTCGAGCTGGTCAGCAGGTAGCGGTTCTCCTCGAGCTGCCAGACGGTGCCGTCATCGAAGACCAGCCCGTCCTCGCGCGCCATGAAGGTATAGCGCCCGCGCCCGATTGCGAGCTTGCCCACGGAGGTCTGGCACACGCGCTCAAGGAACTGCACCGCATCAGGGCCTTGCACCTCGAACTTGGCGAGGGTCGAAACGTCGCACATGCCCACAGTGGTACGCACCGCGCGCGCCTCGCGCAGGCCAGCCTGGGCCAGCGTCTCGCCGCCGACCGGATAGGCGCGCGGGCGCTTCCAGTATCCGGCATTGAGCCAGATCGGGTTCTTCGCGGCGTGCAAGTCAAAGAGCGCCGGACGGCGGGTAGGCTGGGCGTGCTCGCCAGTCGCCAGGCCCGCCAGCGCACCCATCGAAACCGGGGTGTAGGGCGGGCGGAACGTGGTGAGGCCAGCCTCGGGAACGGTCATCCCCTCGCGCCGCGCAATCCGGTCGAGCGCGGCCATATTGCCGGTCTTGCCCTGGTCGGTCGCCATGCCCAGCGTGGTGTAGCGCTTGAGATGCTCGACCGAGCGATAGCCCTCGCGCCAGGCGAGATCGAGATCGGCCACAGTCACATCGTTCTGGAAATCGACAAAGGCTTGCTTGGCCGCGCCGGTCGCGCCCACTGTTTCCGCCGGGGCAGGTTCGGCGGCGAGGCCGACGGTCCGTACGTTCCAGCGGCTCGCTCCGGGAACGAAGGCTTGCGCTGCTTCGTCCCAATCCAGCTTGCCGCCGGCCTGCATGTGCAGGTGAACCACCGGGGTGAAACCGCCCGACATGGCGATCAGGTCGCAAGCGAAGGTCTGCTGGGTCCCGTCCACTTCGGCTACGAGCCCGGTCACGCCGTTCTTGCCGCCCTTGGCGGTCACCGGCACGGCCGAGTTGAACACGGCGAATCCGCTGTTCTGTCCGGCAGGGGCAGAGCGGCTATCGAGCACGGCGACCACTTCGGCCCCGGCGTCACGCAGCGCCTTTGCGGTCAGGTAGGCATCGTCGTTGGTGGTCGCCAAGACCACGCGTTGGCCCGGCACCACGCCGAAACGATTGACGTATGTCCGCACTGCCTGACTGAGCATTACGCCTGGCCGGTCGTTATTCGCAAAAGTCAGCGGGCGTTCGATCGCCCCGGTGGCCAGCACAACTTCGCCTGCGCGGACATGCCAGTAGCGTTGGGTAAAGCCATTGGCGGGGACTTGCCCCGGCTCGACCAGCTTTTCGGACAGGCAGATAAACTGGTCGTCCCACAGCCCGCTGGCACTGGTTCGAGTCAGGACGCGCCCGCCCGACGTGCGCACTTCGGTGGCGATCTCTCCTGCCCAAGTCCGGCCCGGCTTGCCTTCGATCTCCTGTGGGTCGCGCAGCAGCGACGGTGCCAGTTCGGCATCCTGTTCGACCAGAAAAACCTTCCTGCCCGCGCGCACCGCATCGCGGGCCGCGATCAGTCCGGCGGGGCCAGAGCCAACGACCAGCACATCGCAAAACGCGGCGCGAGTGGCGTAGCGATCGGGATCGATCTCGATCGGGGCAGGGCCAAGCCCGGCGGCGCGGCGGATGAACTTTTCGTAGAACAGCCACAGCTTGGGCGGGCCGAAGAAGGTCTTGTAGTAGAAGCCGGCGGGTAGGGCCTTGGACACCAATTGCAGCGCACAGCCAAGGTCGCTCGACAGGCTCGGCCAGCGGTTCTGGCTGGTCGCGACTAGCCCTTCGTAGAGGTAGAGGTCGGTCGCGCGGGTGTTGGGTTCGGTGCGCCCGCCGGTGCCGACGGTGACCAGCGCATTGGGCTCTTCCACCCCGGCCGACAGGATCCCGCGCGGGCGGTGGTACTTGAAGCTGCGCGCGACCAGTTTGATGCCGTTATCGAGCAGCGCGGCCGCCAGCGTCTGCCCCGGGCGGGCTTTCAGCGCGCGGCCATCGAAAGTGAAGTTGATCGTGGCCGCGCTCATGGCAGCGCCTCCGGACCGATCGACCTTACCCATTCGATCGCGTGGCTCACCCGGTCACGGCGGATCAGCATCCAGCTGCCGCAGCCGTAAGTGTGGCGCCAGATCTCTTCCTCCATCCCGCGCGGGTTGGCGCGGGTGAACAGCGCGGCGACGGCGGCGTCCGGTTCGGCATCGAGCGGCACGACCGAATCCGCCGTGCGTTCGTACACGAACTCGGCCTGGGCGCGGTTACCGCAGTGGGGGCAGGGGATCAGTTTCATGTCAGTCCCCCTGCCATCACTAACCCAATCTCCGTTCGCATCGAGCGAAGTCGAGATGCCGCGTGCCAGTGTCTCGACTTCGCTCGACACGAACGGGACTGGGGTGTTTGGGTCATATCGTTCATGTCAGCGGTGGTTCGGAAACGGGCCGGTACCATTCTCATCCACCGGCGAGCCGCGCTCGAACCGGTCGAGGCTGAACGGCTCGACAATTTCGTGGGGACGCTGGTGCGCCAGCGAATGGGCGAAGAGGTAGCCCGAGCCCGGCGTGGCCTTGAACCCGCCGTAACACCAGCCGCCGTTGATCCACAGGCCGTCCACCGGGGTGGTGCCGATGATCGGGCTGCCGTCAAAGCTCATGTCGGTGACCCCGGCCCAGCAGCGCAGCATGCGCAGGCGCGACAGTGCCGGGATCAGCGCCAGCCCTTGCTGCACCGCCAGTTCCATCGTCATGGGCTGCCCGCGCTGGGCATAGCTTGGCCAATTGTCCGGATCACCGCCGAACACGATCCCGCCTTTGTCGCTCTGGCTGATGTAGCAGTGCAAGGACTGGGTCATCACCACGGTATTGACCATCGGCTTGACGCCTTCGGTGACCATCGCCTGCAAAGTCTGACTTTCGACCGGCAGCTTGAGCCCTGCCATCGCGGCGACATGGCCGCTGTGGCCCGCCGCGCAAATCGCGACCGTGCCGGCATTGATCCGCCCGCGCGTGGTTTCCACCCCGACCACCCGGTTCCCGTCCATCACCATCCCGGTGACTTCGCACTTCTGGATGATGTCCACTCCGCAGCTGTCGGCCCCGCGCGCGAAGCCCCAGGCGACCGCATCGTGCCGGGCAGTGCCGCCGCGCCACTGGATCATCGCGCCTTCGATCGGGAAGCGGGCCTGGCGGGAGAAGTCCAGGCACGGTTCAAGCTTCATGACCTGGTCGCGAGTCAGCAGTTCGGCGTCGATCCCTTGCACCGCCATGGCGTCGCCCTTTTGGGCGAGCTGGATCATGTCGGCATCCGAATGCCCCAGCGTCAGCGCGCCGCGGGGTGAGAACATCACGTTGTAGTTGAGATCGTCCGACAGGCCTTCCCACAGCTTGAGGCTGAATTCGAAGAACCGACTCAGCGGCTCCTGCCGATAGTTCGACCGCACGATGGTGGTGTTGCGGCCCACGTTACCGCCGCCGATGTAGCCTTTTTCCAGCACCGCGACATTGGTGATACCGTGGACCTTGGCGAGGTAATAGGCCGTCGCCAGCCCATGCCCGCCGCCACCGATGATCACCACGTCATAGCTGGCCTTGGGCTCCGGATCGCGCCAGGCTGGCTGCCAGTGTGACTGCCCGTTAAAGGCACCGCGCAGCAGGGAAAGGGCGGAGTATTTACTCACCGGCACCCCCGACCCCAACCCCCAAACCCGACTGTCCTGAGCTAGTCGGAGGATTGTCCTTTTCTTCGTGCCACACAGGCAAACGCAGAATGCAAGGACAGTCCTTCGACAAGCTCAGGACAGTCGGGGTTAGGGGCGAAGGGCAGTTGCCGGGCTCAACGTTCATAACGCCAACCACCCCTTGCTGGTCCGCCAGTCAGCCTCGATCCCGTCAAACCGGCTGAGCCCCAGTTTCTCAATATCGGTGAAGCTGCATTTGCCTTCGAGCACCAGATCGCTGATCGCGTGGCCGCTGGCGGGGGACAGGCCAAAGCCGACGCCCGACATGGTGCAAACCGTGACATTCTCACGCCGGTCGATCACCGGACGGCCATCGGGGGTCATTTCGATCACCCCGGCCCAGGACCGGATCACGCCCAGGTGTGCGGCACCGGGCAACAATTCGGCAAGCCGCCGCGCGAGGTTGCGCGTCAACGGAGTGCTGGGTTTCACTTCGGGGCCCAGATCGCCGAATTCCACCCATTCGTGCGGGCCGCCGCCATAGGCGAGGTTGCCGCGCAGCGTCTGGCGGCCGTAGAGCCCGTTGCCGTCTACCCCGCCCAGCTTCATCATCGGCGCAGGTTCGGTAACGATCATCTCGGCGCGGGCATTGGCCAGCGGCAGGTCGATCCCGAGCTGTGCGGCGAGGTTCCCGGTCTGCGGACCTGCAGCGATCACCACGGCGTCGCACTCATAAGTGCCGCTGGTGCTTTCGACTGCGGTGACTTTGCCGCCCGCCATCTGGAAGCCAGTGACCGGCGAGTGCTGCACGATCCGCCCGCCCAGGTCCTGCAAGGCCCAGGCATAGGCTTGCACGGTGCGATGCGGGTTGGCGTGGCCGCCGAACCGGTAGTGGATCCCGCCCAGGCAATTGTCGCCCGCCAGCGGAACCGCCTCGCGGACTTGGCTAGCATCAAGCAGATCGACCCGGTGACCGAGCCGGTTATTCATTTCGGCGATGTAATGGTACTGCTCAAGCTGGCGCGGAGTTACCGCCATGACGATCCGCTCAGGGCTGAATTCGGTGGGATAGCCCAGCAATTCGTCCATCTGCGGCCACAGGCGCTGCTCTTCCTTGAACAGCGGGCTTTGGTAGTGCGAGCAGCCGCCGCCGTTGCGGCCCGATGCCTCCCAGCCGACGATTCCTTTGTCGAGCACCGTGACGGCAACGCCCGCGCGCGCCAGCCACCAGGCGGCGCTCAGCCCCGAGGCCCCAGCGCCGACGACGACAACTTTCTGCGCGCTCATAGCGCCATCGCTCCGCCCAGGCGTCGCCTGTTTTCCTCCTCATAGGGGGTGCCGATATCGGCATAGGGCACCCACTGGGTGGGAATGCCCATCCACACGTCCCAACCGGCCCGCATTTCATCGCTTTCCTCCCAGTCGGCGATCACCTTGAGAGAC
>Ga0209895_1000062_pt1 | contig 18985 bp, 23 predicted proteins | sample GWRWT4_1June14_FD_187194 | JGI IMG/M metagenome (GOLD analysis project Ga0209895, IMG submission 187194) | Sand microcosm microbial communities from a hyporheic zone in Columbia River, Washington, USA - GW-RW T4_10-June-14 (SPAdes) (version 2) ...
GCGGGTCGGGACCGGTTCGATCACTGTGGTGATGCCGGGCGTGTTGAGCCCCGCCAGCAGCACCGCGCTCTTCACCTGCGCGCTGGCGACCGGCAGGCGGTATTCGATCGGCACTGCGGGATTGGCGCCACGGACGGTGAGGGGCAGGCGGCCACCTTCGCTGGCCTCGAAGGCTGCGCCCATCTGGCTCAGCGGATCGATCACCCGCCCCATCGGCCGTTTCGACAGGCTGGCATCGCCAAAGAACCGGGTTTCGATCGCATGGGTAGCGACAAGGCCCATCAGCAGCCGGGTCGAAGTGCCCGAATTGCCCATGTCGAGCGGCGCTTCCGGCTGGAGCAGCGCGCCAACGCCGACGCCGTGAACTGACCATTCGCCTTCGCCGACCCGCTCAACGCTCGCGCCCATCGCCCGCATCGCGGCGGCAGTGGCCAGCACGTCTTCGCCCTCAAGCAGCCCGGTCACCCGCGTCTCGCCCACCGCCAGCGCGCCCAGCATGATCGAGCGGTGGCTGATCGACTTGTCGCCCGGCACGCGGATCTCGCCCTTCAGCGGGCCTGAAGGCATGAACCGGCGCGGGGTGGGGTCGGTGTTGGCTGGGGCGGACAAGGGCGGACTTTCGGTGAAAATGCGCGCGGCTTTTGACAGCGCCTTCGCGCTATGGCAAGGCGCGCCCGCGCTGGGACTGGCGCAATGCGCTCCCAATACGTATTTAGCGATTTTTCGCGGCCCCACCGGGGCGGCGGCAGTGAGGAATTTTATGGTCAAGGCTGAATGGGGCACCAAGCACGGCTGCCCGAAATGCGGCACCCGCTTTTACGATCTGGGCAAGGACTCTCCGGTTACTTGCGTCGAATGCGGCTATGCCTGGCATCCCGATCCGGTGCTGAAATCGAAGCAGCCGATTCCCTATGAGGAAATCCAGAAGGAGAAGGTCGAAGTGGTCGAGGATGTCGACCTGGCGGCCGAAGATCTGGACATCGACGAGGACGGCGATTCGCCCGACAACGACGTCGATCTGGGCGGCGACGAGGATCTGGGCGTCGGTGTCGACGACGACAGCGTCGACGAGAATTGATTTTCTAATCCTCCCCGAGCTTGCTCGGGGAGGGGGACCGCCGCGTAGCGGTGGTGGAGGGGTAGCGGCCCCTCCGTCAGCCCTTCGGGCTGCCACCTCCCCGAGGCAAGCTCGAGGAGGAATTTTTGAAGGAATTACCTCTTGCCAAGCGCGACGTCCGCAACTAGTGGGGCGACCTCTCGCGCTATTGGCGAGTGCGGCTGGCTCCCCAAGGCTTGCCGGAAGGATTGGTAAGGGGCCTTAGCTCAGCTGGGAGAGCGCCTGCATGGCATGCAGGAGGTCAGCGGTTCGATCCCGCTAGGCTCCACCATCCAGATGGGTTCTGATTTGCCCCATGCCGGGCTACGAACGGCGGCCTTCTGCGCTTCCGGTGCTCACGACCAGCAGGTCGCTCCGCTCCGGTTCTCGAAGTCCACCATTCTCGCTCCGGCCTGGGCCAAATCAGAACCCATCTGGCTCACGACTACCGCTGCGTTTTACGCGGCAATTGAGTACCTGATTTCCACGCTGGTTGACGAGGTTTCGTCCACCGGCGTTTTTCGCGTTTGGCGGTTTTCGGACCGTGCATTGGAGTGGTAGGCGAATGTTCGACGCACTGTCCGATCGGCTCGGCAATGTCTTCGACCGGCTCAAGGGGCGCGGCGCGCTCAAGGAGCAGGACGTTCGCGATGCCATGCGCGAAGTGCGGATCGCGCTGCTCGAAGCCGACGTTGCGCTGCCGGTGGTCCGCCGCTTCATTGACCAGGTAACCGAAGCTGCGGTGGGCCACTCCGTGCTGCGTTCGGTCACGCCGGGCCAGCAGGTCGTCAAGATCGTCAACGACGCGATTGTCGAGATGCTGGGCGGGGACGAGCCGAGCGAGCTTGATCTGAACGCCGCGCCGCCGGTGGTGATCATGATGGTCGGCCTGCAAGGTTCGGGCAAGACCACCACCACCGCCAAGCTGGGCAAGCTTCTGAAAGAGAAGCACGGCAAGAAGGTGCTGATGGCGTCGCTCGACGTCAATCGCCCGGCCGCGCAGGAACAGCTGAAAGTGCTGGGCGAGCAGGTCGAAGTGCTGACCCTGCCGATCATCGCGGGCCAACAGCCGACCGAGATCGCCACCCGCGCGCTGCAATCGGCCAAGCTGCAAGCGATCGACGTGCTGCTGCTCGATACTGCGGGCCGGCTCCACGTCGATCAGCAACTGATGGATGAGATGCAGGCCGTGGCCGGGATCTCGGTGCCCAAGGAAGTGCTGCTGGTCGTCGATTCGCTGACCGGCCAGGACGCGGTCAACGTGGCGCAGGCCTTTACCGCGCAGGTCCCGCTGACCGGCGTGGTGCTGACCCGAATGGACGGCGATGCCCGCGGCGGGGCGGCGCTGTCGATGCGCGCAGTCACCGGCAAGCCGATCAAGTTTGCCGGGACCGGCGAAAAGCTCGACGCGCTCGAACGCTTCGATCCTTCGCGGGTTGCTGGCCGGATCCTCGGCATGGGCGATGTCGTCTCGATCGTCGAGAAGGCCGCCGAAGCGATCCAGCAAGAAGATGCCGAGCGCATGGCCGAACGCATGGCCAAGGGTCAGTTCGACATGACCGACATGGCTGAACAGTTCCGCAACATGCGCAAGATGGGCGGGATCGGCGCACTGGCGGGCATGCTGCCGGGGATGAAGAAGGCCAAGGCGGCGATGGATTCGTCGGGGATGGACGACAAGGTCCTGATCCATCTGGAGGCGCTGATCGGTTCGATGACCCCCAAGGAGCGGCAACGCCCCGAACTGCTCAACGCCAAGCGCAAGATCCGGATCGCCAAGGGTGCCGGGCTGCAAGTGCAGGACGTCAACAAGCTGATCAAGATGCACCAGGAAATGGCCGGTGCGATGAAGAAGCTGAAGAAGATGGGCGGCCTCAAGGGGCTCGCGCGGATGTTCGGCGGCGGTGGCGGCGGCATGGGCGGCGCAGGCGGCTTGCCCGGAATGGGCGGCGGTCTGCCCGGACTTGGTGGTCCGGGGCAGGGCGGCCTCCCGTCCAACCTCAACGATTTGCTCAAGAAATAAATTTCACTGTTTATCCGATTTGTTTGAAAGGTAGTTCAAATGTCTGTTTCTCTTCGTCTTTCGCGTGGCGGTTCCAAGAAGCGCCCCTATTACAAGGTCGTCGTCGCCAACAGCCGCGCTCCGCGCGACGGCAAGTATCTGGAGCAGGTCGGCACTTACAACCCGCTGCTGGCCAAGGACGATGAAGGTCGCGTCCGCCTGGTCGAAGACCGCGTCCGCTACTGGCTGGGCGTCGGCGCGCAGCCGACCGACCGGGTCGCTCGCATGCTCGACAAGGCCGGGATCAAGGAACGCGCCGCGACCGTGAACCCGAACAAGGCGGTACCGGGCCAGAAGGCCAAGGACCGCGCCGAGGAAAAGGCCGAAAAGGCCGCTGCAGCTGAAGAAGCCGCCGCCGAAGCTGCTGCCGCCCCGGTGGTTGAAGAAGCTCCTGCGGTTGAGGAAGCTGCTGCCGAAGCCCCGGCCGAAGAAGCCGTTGCCGAAGCGCCTGCCGCTGAAGAAGTTGTGGCTGAAGAAGCTCCAGCTGAAGAAGCTGCTCCGACTGAAGAAGCTGCCGCTGAGGAAGCTCCTGCCGCTGAAGCCGCTGCTGAAGAAGCCCCCGCTGCTGAAGTCCAGGCTGAAGAAGCCGCTGCCGAGGAAGCTCCGGCTGCCGAAGCCAGCGAAGAACAGGCCCAGGGCTAAGCCTTGGCCGCCGACCGCCCCGTCACGCTGGCCGCCATCACCGGCGCGCATGGCCTTGGCGGGGAGGTTCGGCTCAAGCTGTTCTGTGAAGGCGTGGAATCGCTCCGGCGGTTCCGCGCCTTCAACGATTCTGCGCTGACGCTCTCCAAGCTCAAGGACGACGGCAAAGGCGGCGCAATTGCCCGCTTTGCCGAAGTGGCCGATCGCACCGCCGCCGAAAAGCTGCGCGGCACCGCGCTCACCGTCCCGCGTTCGGCACTGCCGCCGCTGGGTGAGGGCGAATACTATCACGCCGACCTGATCGGCCTGCCCGCCGTTTCGACCGCTGGCGAGGCACTCGGCAATTGCATCGCCGTCGACAATTTCGGCGCTGGCGACGTGCTTGAGATCGAGCGTCCGCCCGTCGATGGCAAGCCGGGCAAGAAATTCATGGTCCCGATGCGGCAAGAGGCCGTGCCTGAGTGGGACGCCGAACGATTGGTGATCAGCGCCGCTTTTGCTGCAGACTGACCAGCTTCTCGAGCTCCTTGGCGAACTTCTTCAGCTCGAAATTCTGCGGATCGTCGTGGGCCTGGGGGATCTGGTCGTCCACGGTCGCATGGAACCCCGGGATCAGCCAGCGCCCGGCGCGCGCGCTGGCATAGACATAGAGCGCGGCGAGCTGGCGGTACTGCTTCTTCGAAAAGCCTGGGCTAGGCCCGTGGGTGTTGCCGCGATCGGTGAAGCCTTCGATAAAGCGGCGCGGCTGGATCGTTTCGATATGGACAAACCGCCCGCGCGCCGCCGGGCCGATCACCCGGCTCTCCAGCTTGGTCGCGCGCCAGGCCTCGCTGAAATCGTGCCCGGCCCAGATCTGGCCGTACCGCGACAGAAAGATATGCGCGACCGGCGCCTTGGCGAAAGTGCCGTCCAAATAGGGCTTGAAGGCGTTGATCCGGTGATCTGTATCGAGCCGCCTGGGGAACTTGTCAGCGCCGTAGAACGGGGTCGAAGTATCGTGGATCACGAAATAGAGCGCCGACAGCCCGGCCTCGGTTTTTGACGCGGGCCAGTCGGCATATTGGCGGGCATAGGCCTGGTAAGGCTGCGGGAAGGCCGCCATGGCCGCCTCCTTCTGCGCGGCAGAGGGCGCGCCGCCGCTCTCCATTAGCTGGCGGATCACCGGCGGCAGCGGCTGATCCTCCTTCGCGCCCCGCAGCTTGACCTTGCGCAGCAGGCAAGTGGCTTGCTCGACCGGCGTGCCCGCGAAAGTCAGCGTGTCACGATCGAACTTGCAGCCGCCGACAACCTCGGCGCTGGCAGGGGCGGCGAGCAGGATTGCAGCGAAAATGGAGGCAATGGTCAGGGGGCGCAATTGACGAGTCCGCTTTCGATGTATATACGGCGTGTATATACGGAGTATGTCATGAACAAGCCCGATCCCGATCAAGTCCGCGATGCGCGGCAGGAATTCGATCTTACCGGGGCTGCGGCGCTTGGCAATCGGCTAGGTTCGGATCAGGCGGTGCACCGGCTCAAAGTGTTCAAATCGGGCAACTCGCTTGCGCTGCGGCTGCCCAAGGCGCTGGGACTGACGGAAGGACTGGAGATGGAAGTCGAATTGCAAGGCGACGGCTCGATGATCTTGCGCAGGCCAGCGCCAGTCAAACAGAAGCTCGACATCAGCGGTTTTTGGGGCAAGGCCAAAGGGCTGAAACTCGCACCGCGCAGGGATTTCGATGAACGCCCCAGCACGATCGCGGCGCGCGAAGCTGCGCGCAAGGCGGCAGGAGAGACGCCATCCGATACCTGATCGACGCCAATATCGCAGTCTATGCGATGGACGGCAGCAACCAGGCATTGCGCGAACGCATGGTCGCTTGCGAGCCGGGCGAGGTCGCCATTTCGGCTATCAGCTATGCAGAGGTCGCCTATGGCACTTACATCGGAAAACCGCCTTCCGAGGAACTGCTCGAAGCTTTTGTGGCAGTCGTTCCTTTGGTGCCTTTTGATCAGGGAGCCGCGCGCGAATACGCGCGGCTGCCCTTCAAACGCGCCCGCTTTGATCGTTTGCTGGCCGCCCATGCGCTGAGCATCGGGGCGACGGTGGTGACCAACAATGAGGCTGACTTTGCGGATGTGCCGGGCCTCAAGGTTGAGAATTGGACGGTGTGATGACGGCTACGCTTGATCGCGTGATTGAAATTACCTCCCGAATGACGGGTGTGAAGGCGGCCAAGTTGAACGCAAACTCCGCAATCGATCAAGACATACGAATTTATGGTGATGATGTAACCGACCTCGCCGAGGCTTTGGCTGCGGAGTTCGGGGACCAGGTCTGGCAATGGCCATGGCAGAGGTTTGCCGAATTGAATGAGGGCCTATCGCTTTTGTTTCCATTCATGCTGGTATGGCAGTTGCTCACTTGGCCAGTCCGGGGGACATTTGAATACCCCAGCCAATTTGAGCGGCTTGAGCTGGGGCACATTGCGAAAGTGATCGATGCAGGCCAATGGCTGGAACCATGACCTTCCACGCCACCATCCTCACCCTCTATCCCGAGATGTTCCCCGGGCCGCTCGGCGTCAGCCTCGCGGGCCGCGCGCGCGAGGAGGGGATCTGGGCGCTCGATACCGTCCAGATCCGCGATTTCGCGATCGACAAGCACAAGACCGTGGACGACACGCCGGCCGGCGGCGGGGCGGGGATGGTGCTGCGGGTTGATGTGCTGGCCGCGGCGATTGACCATGCTAGGGCGATGATCCTCCCCGGAACGGGGAGGGGGACCGCGCCCGTAGGGCGGGGTGGAGGGGCACGTGCGAGTTCTCCCAACGCGGATGGCCAGCACCCTCAGGAAAACCCGCACGTGCCCCTCCACCATGCTTCGCATGGTCCCCCTCCCCGTGCCGGGGAGGAACGCCCGGTGCTGGCCATGACGCCGCGCGGCAAGCCGCTCAGCCAGGCGCGCGTGCGCGAGCTAGCCGAGGGACCAGGCGTCATCATCCTGTGCGGCCGCTTTGAAGGCTTTGACGAGCGGATTTTCGCCGGGCGCGATGTCGAAGAGGTCTCGGTCGGCGACATTGTCCTGTCGGGCGGAGAGCCTGCGGCGATCATGCTTTTGGACGCTTGCATTCGGCTGCTTCCCGGCGTAATGGGCGCGGCTTCGAGTGGGGCCGAGGAGTCGTTTGAGAACGGCTTGTTGGAATATCCCCACTATACCCGGCCCCAGCAATGGGAAGGGCGCACGATCCCTGAAGTGCTGCGATCGGGGGATCATGCGAAGATCGCAGGCTGGCGCAAGGCTCAGTCTGAGGTCGATACACGGTTACGCAGGCCGGATCTTTGGGAGCGTCATGAGGACGCTCGGGTCCTGTCTGCCTCTGGCGCGCGGCGTGAAAAGAAGGACTGAGGACCAGTGAACCTGATCCAGCAGATCGAGGCCGAGGAAATTGCCAAGGCCGCCAAGGACATTCCCACCTTTCGTCCCGGTGACACCGTGCGCGTTGGCGTGAAGGTTATCGAAGGCGAACGCAGCCGTGTGCAGGCCTATGAAGGCGTCTGCATCGCGCGTGCGAACAAGGGCATCGCCAGCAACTTCACTGTCCGCAAGATGAGCTTCGGCGAAGGCGTGGAACGCGTGTTCCCGCTCTACTCGCCCAACATCGACAGCATCACCGTGGTCCGCAAGGGCGTGGTGCGTCGGGCCAAGCTCTATTACCTGCGCGGCCGCACCGGCAAGCGCGCGCGCATCGCCGAACGCCGCGATCCGCGTCCGGGCGAGTGAGCCTGGTCGTCTGGCGGGCGAAAACGTACTAGCGCTGCGGCGCGAAAGCGACTTAGGAAAGGCGTCCCGGGCAACCGGGGCGCCTTTTCGTTTTTGGGAGCAGGATTGTCGTTCTGAACCCAAAACCGTTCGCCCCGAGCGAAGTCGAGGGGCCGCGTGCGCAGTGACCCCTCGACTTCGCTCGGGGCGAACGGGATTAGACTGTTGGGAAGAATGACATCATCATGCGCTTTGCCGCCGTCCTGCTTGCCGCCACTGTCCTTGCCGCTGCGCCGGCTCATGCCGAGGAGGCCCCACCGGTGAGCGCACCAGTGGCGGCCCAGCCGCTCCCCATCGAACGCGTCTTTGCCAGTCCGGGCCTGAACGGCGCGGTGCCGCGCGGGGTCAGGCTTTCGCCCGACGGGCGCTGGCTGACCGTGCTGAAGAACCGCGCCGAGGACCGCGAGCGCTATGACCTGACCGGACGCTTTCGCTGGCGGCTGTGACGCGCTAGGGGCTTTGCCTCACACGAAGCGAAGGACGATGCGGTGATTCAGGGATTGGGACCAAGCGGATCGCCGCAACTGGTCGAGGAACTTCGCGGCAAGCTGGCGCGCGATCCGTCCGACCGGATCGCCCGGCACAACCTGGCGGTCGAACTGCGCAAATGCGGTCATTCTGTTGAGGCCCTGGCCGAAATCGAACGGGCCTGGAACGACGGGCTGCACAAGGCCGAAACCGCGACGATGTTTGGCCACTTGCTGGCCGATGTGGGGCAGTTCGACGCGGCAGTAACCGCCTACCGCGAAGCCGTGCGGATCAAGCCCGAGCTGGTCGAGGCCCATGCTGCGCTGGCCAGCCTGCTGCCGCAGCTGGGGCTGGGCGATCAGGCGATGCGCAGTTTGCAGGACGCGCTGCTTCGCGCGCCTGAGCACGGCATCCTGTGGGTCGAAGCAATGGCGCTCGCCAAGGGTCACGGCGCGCACGAGCAGCTGCTCGAATGGGCCGAGCTGGCCGAAGCGCGGTTTGGGTCCGACACGATGATCACCGCTTTTGCGGCCAATGCGCTGTCGGCGCTGGGCCGCGATCAGGAGGCACTGGCGCGAATGGATGCAGGCCTGGCCGTGCAGCACGATTACACCTCGGGCCACGTGATCCGCGCGCATTGCCTGCTCAAGCTGGGCGATCCCGCCGCTGCTGCTGCCGCGGCTGAGGAAGCAACCCGGCTCAACCCGCGTGACCAGTCGGGCTGGTCGCTGCTCAGCGTCGCCTGGCGGCTGCTGGGGGACGAGCGCGAGCATTGGCTGTGCGACTATGACAACCTGGTCATGCCGATCGAGATCGGGCTGGATGAGGACATGCGCGGCGTGCTCGAAGCGCGCCACGATGTTGCCGCCCACCCCGCCGACCAGTCGCTGCGCGGCGGAACGCAAACCCGGGGGAACCTGTTCGAAGCCAAGGATCCGGTGATTTACGGCCTGGCCCTGGCGGTGCGTGACACGATCGAGAACCGGATCGCGCGGCTGCGGCCCGATCCCACCCATCCGTTCCTCTCGCGGATCACCGGTCGGGTCTGTTTCCCGACCTCGTGGTCGGTGCGCCTTGCCAGCCAGGGCTTCCACGTCAGCCACATCCACCCCGCCGGGTGGCTAAGCAGCGCCTATTACGTCAGCTTGCCCGATGAAGTGCAGGCGGGCGCAGGGCAGGGGCAACTGGCCTTTGGCGTGCCAGATGCCGCGCTGGGGCTCGATCTGGCTCCGCGCCGGGTGGTTCAGCCCCAGGAGGGCCAGCTGGTGCTGTTCCCCTCCTATCTGTGGCACGGAACCACTCCCTTCGAGAGCGAAAGCCCGCGCATCACGGTCGCCTTCGATGCACTGCCGGTGGACAATACCGCGACGCTGCACTAGCCGCAGCTGAACAACACTGAATGCTATTGATCCAAACCCGACTTTGCTGAGCTTGTCGAAGCACTGTCTTGTCCTTCGTGCAGCGCGCGCGACCGCCCGAAGAAAGGGCAGTCCTTCGACAAGCTCAGGATAGACGGATTTTGGGGTTAGGTGTTTTTAGCAAACCAACCGTCGCGGCTGGCGGCGGCTAAAGGAGCAGGCAATGGGTTATCGGGTCGTCGTCGTAGGGGCCACCGGCAATGTCGGGCGCGAGATGCTCAACGTGCTGGCCGAGCGCGAGTTTCCGATTGAGGAACTGGCCGCGGTTGCCAGCTCGCGCTCGACCGGGGACGAGATCGAGTTCGGCGAGACCGGCAAGATGCTCAAGGTCAAGAATATCGAGCATTTCGATTTCACTGGCTGGGACATTGCCCTGTTCGCTGCCGGATCGGACGTGTCGAAAGTCTATGCCCCCAAGGCCGCCGGGCAGGGCTGCGTGGTGATCGACAATAGCTCGCTGTTCCGCATGGATCCGGACGTGCCGCTGGTCGTGCCCGAAGTGAACCCCGATGCGATCGACGGCTACAAGACCAAGATGATCATCGCCAACCCCAATTGCTCGACCGCGCAGATGGTGGTTGCGCTCAAGCCCTTGCACGATGCCGCCACGATTCTGCGCGTTGTGGTCGCCACCTACCAGTCGGTCTCGGGCGCGGGCAAGCAGGGCATGGACGAGCTGTTCGAGCAGAGCCGCAACATCTTCGTCGGCCAGGCCAACGAGCCGGTGAAGTTCACCAAGCAGATCGCCTTCAACGTGATCCCCCATATCGACAGCTTCCTCGACGATGGCTCGACCAAGGAAGAATGGAAGATGGTGGTCGAAACCAAGAAGATCATGGGGTCCAAGATCAAGGTCAGCGCAACTTGCGTGCGGGTGCCGGTCTTCGTCGGCCACTCCGAAGCGATCAACCTGGAGTTCGAGGACGAGATCAGCGCCGAACAGGCCCAGCGCCTGCTGCGCGATGCGCCCGGCGTGATGCTGGTCGATAAGCGCGAGGACGGCGGCTATATCACCCCGGTCGAATGCGTCGGCGACGGCGCCACATACGTCAGCCGCGTGCGCGAGGATCCGACCGTGGACAACGGCCTGTCGCTGTGGTGCGTATCCGATAATTTGCGCAAGGGCGCGGCGCTGAATGCGGTGCAGATTGCGGAGCTGCTGGGGCGGCGGCATTTGAAGAAGGGGTGATCTTGGCGCTCTCCAGAGCCCAGACCCGGATGGTGGCGGCGATTGCCGTGGCGATCCCGCTGAGTGTGATCGGCGCGCTCTATCCCTCGAACACCTGGCTTCAGGTCGGCCCGGTCGCCTTGCTGTTGCCCGCAGCCTGGTGGGCCTTGCAGCGCTATCCGATCTCGGACGCGGCGGCGGGTTGCCTCACCGCATTCGTGCTGCTGCACCTGTTCGCCGCGCGCTGGTCGTACAGCTTTGTGCCCTATGACCAGTGGCTTCCCGGGCTGGGGAGCGGACTTGGCTTCACCCGCAACATGTTCGACCGGCTGGTCCACTTTCTGTTCGGCGTGCTGGCGGTGCTGCCCTTTGCCGAGATCGCCATGCGCTATGGCGGGCTGCCCCGCCGCGCGGCGTTGATCGGGGCGGCACTGTTCGTGCTCGCAGTCGGCGGGCTCTACGAAGTGTTCGAATGGACGCTCACCCTGACGCTCGCGCCCGCTGATGCCGGAGCCTACAACGGCTAGCAGGGCGACATGTTTGACAGCCAGAAGGACATGGCCTTGGCGGTGCTGGGCATGCTACTGGCGCTGCCGTTTGTGCGACGACGCCTCTGACGCTTCCCGAACACCGCGCGCGGCGCTAGGCTGCTGCCATGACCCAGACCATGACCGGCGGCTGCCAGTGCGGCCGTATCCGCTATAGCGCCCTGATCGAGAGCGATGAGGCCTATTGGTGCCATTGCCGGATGTGCCAGAAGGCCACCGGCGGGATCGCTGCGGCCTTCGTGCAAGTGGAGCCGGGCAAGGTCACCTGGCTGGCCGAGCCGGACTGGTACCAAAGCTCGCCGGTTGCGCGGCGGCCGTTCTGTTCGACTTGCGGCACGCCGTTGGGCTTTGCCTGGGTCGATGGCGCTGGCGATATGGACCTGACCGTCGGCAGCTTCGACGATCCTGCGCATTTCCGTCCGGCGGCCCATGCCGGGTGCGAATCGATCCACGAGGCCTGGCTCGATACCCGTGAGCTACCGCGCCACTACACCGCCAGCACCAAAAGCGTGGCCGAACGCTGGCAGGCCGCCGGGCTGGAGGTGCCGGAGTGAGCGGCGAATTCTACCCCGGCTTCGATGGCACCCGTCTGGCGCTGCACCGCATGGGCAGCGGGCGGCCAGTGGTGATGCTCCACGGACTGTTCTCCAATGCCGAGATGAACTGGGTCAAATGGGGCCATGCCCAGCTGTTCGCCGATGCCGGGTTCGAATGCCTGATGCCCGATCTGCGTGCGCATGGGCAAAGCGATGCCCCGCACGATCCGGCGGCTTACCCGGACGATGTGCTGGCCAAGGATCTGGCCGCCTTGGTCGCGTACCTTGGCCTGACCGACTACGACCTGTGCGGCTTTTCACTCGGCGCACGCACTTCGGTACGCGGGGTGATCGCCGGGCTGACACCGCGCAAGCTGGTGCTGGGCGGGATGGGGCTGGAAGGCCTGGCCGGCTGGACCGGGCGGGGCGCTTTCTTCATCGATGCGATCGACCGGTTCGATGCGGTCAAGCACGGCGATCCGGCCTTCCCCGCAGTGTCGTTCATGAAGACCATGCAAGTGGACCGCGTGGCCGCGCGGCTGTTGCTGCAAACTTTCGCCGATACCCCGCCCGAGGCTTTGGCTGCGATCACCATGCCCACGCTGATCGTCAACGGTGATCAGGACCGTGACAACGGCGATCCGGCCGCTCTGACCGCACGGCTGCCCAATGCGGTGCAGGCAGTCGTTCCCGGCACACATATGAGCTGCGTGACCAAGCCCGACCTGGGCCTGGCGATCCGGGACTTCCTGCTGCTTTAGATCCTCTCCATTTTTCGCGAAGGCGACAAATGGGGAGGTGGCATTTGCTGAAGGCAAATGTCGGAGGGGCCTCGCACGTTGCGCCAAAGCCCCTCCGTCAGCCGCTTTCAGCGTCTGCCACCTCCCCAGATGTGCTTCGCAAATCTGGAGAGGACCTTTCTACCTAAACGGCGGCTCGTTAAACGCCCGCAGCTTGCGTGAATGCAACCGCGCCCCCTGCGCACGCAGCAGATCGACCGTGGTGGTGCCGATCAGCAAGTGCGAGGCGATGGTCTCTTCGTAGAAGCGATTGGCCTGCCCCGGCAGCTTGAGCTCGCCGTGGAGCGGCTTGTCCGAGACGCAGAGCAGCGTCCCATAAGGCACCCGGAAGCGGTACCCCTGCGCGGCGATGGTCGCGCTTTCCATGTCGATCCCGATTGCCCGGGCGAGCGAGAGCCGCTGTGCCGACTGGGTAAAGCGCAGCTCCCAGTTGCGGTCATCGGTGGTGGCGACCGTGCCGGTGCGCATCCGCTTTTTCAGGTTCGATCCCATATCGCCGCTGACCATCTCGGCGGCCTGGGCCAGCGCGATCTGCACTTCGGCGATGGCCGGGATCGGAATTTCGGGCGGCAAGACGCTGTCGAGCACGTTGTCGTCGCGCAGGTACGCGTGGGCCAGCACGAAATCACCGATCCGCTGAGTATCGCGCAGACCCCCGCAGTGGCCGATCATCAGCCAGGCTTCGGGCCGCAGCACCGCCAGGTGATCGCAGATCGTCTTGGCGTTCGACGGGCCAACCCCGATATTGACCAGGGTGATCCCCGACTGGTCATCGCGGCACAAGTGATAGGCCGGCATCTGGTGCCGCCGCCAGGCGGTGTCGGACATCAATTCGCGGGCGTTGTCGCAGCGTTCCTCGACCATCAGCCCGCCTGCGCCGGACAGGTGGGTATAGCCATCCTTGCCCAGCTGCTGCGCCGCCCAGTCAACGAATTCATCGACATAGCGGTGATAGTTGGTGAACAGCACGAAGCGCTGGAAGTGCTCGATCTGGGTGCCGGTATAGTGCGCCAGGCGGGCCAGGCTGAAATCGGTGCGCAGGCCATCGAACAGCGCCAGCGGGATCAGCTCGTCAGGATCGTCGATATGAATCCCGTCGGCCAATTCGTCGCCGATCGCGGCCAGTTCGGTCGAGGGAAAATGCCGGGCCAGGTCCTGCGGGCTGATCGTGCCCAAAGTGGCGCTGGCGTCGATCACGTAAGGAAAGGGGATTTCCTGTTGCGAGCGGCCAACCTCGACGTCGATTTCATAGTCGTCGGCCAGCAGGCCGAGCTGCTCGGTCAGGTATCCGGCGAACAGTGCCGGGCGGGTGACCGTGGTGGCGAAAGTGCCCGAATGAGCCAGCCGGCCAAAGGCGCGGGCGAGGTCTGGGCGGGTCTCGACCCCTTCGTAGTGGATCCGAAGCTCAGGATAGCACCAGGCGTTCTCACTGCGCCGTCCAGGGGGTGGAAGGGTGCCGTTTTGCGCGAAGGCGGCGATGTCACTGCGCAGGGTTGAAACGGCAGTCTCGTATACGCGGACCAATTCCGCGATGATTGTCTCTGTCTTTATCATCGTGGGCCTATAACCAAATCTGCGCGACATTTCAATGACAGGGCTGGCGCACCAACGAAAAGGGGGTGCCGAAGCACCCCCGATCCGTATCCAGAAGGACGGAAAACCTTAGGCTTCGTCGCCCTCAGCAGCGTCTTCGCTGGCCGGAGCTTCAGCAACCGGAGCCGCTTCGTCTTCGGGCAGTTCGCCGTTGCCGGCTTCGAATTCGCTGACCGCATCGGCAGCGGCTTCGTCTTCGAACATCGCCTTGATCACGTCGACGCCGGCCGCTTGCTGCTCGGCTTCGTCAGGCGAACGCGCAACGTTGACCTTGACGCTGACCACCACTTCGGGGTGCAGCGTCACTTTGACGTCGAACACGCCGATCGTCTTGATCGGGCGTTCGAGCACGACCATCGACTTGGCAATGCCAGCACCGTCGGCGTTGAGTGCATCGACGATGTCGCGCACCGAAACCGAGCCATAGAGCTGGCCGGCGTTCGACGAAGCGCGGATCAGAACGACCGACTTGCCTTCGACGTTGACCGAGTGCTTTTCAGCTTCGCCGCGGCGGGCATCGTTGTCGGCAACGATCCTGGCCTTGTTGGCTTCGAACAGCTTGCGGTTGGCTTCGTTGGCGCGCAGCGCCTTCTTGCCCGGCAGCAGGAAGTTGCGAGCGAAGCCGTCCTTGACGGTCACTACGTCACCGATCGTGCCCAGCTTCTCGATCCGTTCGAGGAGGATGATTTCCATGTCGTCTCTCCCCTTACTTCACGAGGTAGGGCAGCAGGCCCAGGTGACGGGCGCGCTTGATCGCCTGACCCAGTTCGCGCTGCTTCTTGGCGGAAACGGCAGTGATGCGCGAAGGCACGATCTTGCCGCGTTCGGACATGTAACCCTGCAGCAGGCGCGTGTCCTTGTAATCGATCTTCGGCGCTTCCTTGCCCGAGAAAGGGCAGCTCTTGCGGCGGCGGAAAAATGCGCGGGCCATCTCTTAGTACTCCTCGCGTTCGCGGCGCTTGGTGCGCTCACGGTCTTGCTTGCGCATCTGCACCGACGGGCCGGTTTCATGCTCGTCAACGCGCACGGTCAGCCAGCGGATCACGTCTTCGTTGATCGCGGTCTGACGCTCCAGCTCGGCCACGACGCCGGCGGGGGCATCGATGTTGAGCAGCACATAGTGTGCCTTGCGGTTGCGCTTGATCTTGTAAGCGATGTTCTTGAGGCCCCAGGTTTCGGTCTTGGTGACCTTGCCCTGTCCGGCTTCGACAATCTCGGTAGCGGTGGCAGCCAGCGCATCGACCTGCGCCTGGCTGAGATCCTGGCGCGCCAGGAAAGTATGCTCGTAAAGCGGCATACCAAGCCTTTCATTTCTCTAACCGATCGCTGGCTGATCCGCACCATTGCGGGGCCCCTCCGGCTTTCTTCGATTTCCGTGCGTGAATGCGCGGAAGTGGCGGCCCTTAGCGGGATTCGCCGCAAATGCAAGCTTGAACCGCACGCAGCTCTGCCCCACAGCGTAGCCATAGACCATCAGGGAGTTCCCATTCCATGCCCAGCGGCCTAGTCGCCCTGCTCGACGATATTTCGGTAATTGCCAAGGCTGCGGCCGCCTCGATCGACGATGTTGGCATGGCCGCCGCCAAGGCCGGGTCCAAGGCCGCGGGGGTGGTGATCGACGATGCGGCGGTGACGCCCAGCTATGTCACCGAGTTCACTCCCGAACGCGAGCTGCCGATCATCTGGCAGATCACCAAGGGATCGCTGTTCAACAAGCTGGTGATCCTGCTGCCGGCCGCACTGCTGCTGAGCCAGTTCGTGCCCTGGGCAATCACCCCGCTGCTGATGCTGGGCGGGCTGTTCCTGTGCTATGAAGGCGCGGAAAAAGTGATCGAAAAGCTGGGCGGCGAGAATCACGGCGAAACCCTGGCTGATCCGATCGAGGATATGGCCGAGTTCGAGAAAGAGCGGATTTCGGGCGCGGTGCGCACCGACTTCATCCTTTCGGCCGAGATCATGGCGATCGCGCTGTCCACCGTCGCGGACAAGCCGCTGCTGAGCCAGGCAATGGCACTGACGCTGGTGGCGGTGGTGATCACCATTGCCGTCTATGGCACGGTCGCGCTGATCGTGAAGATGGACGATATCGGCCTGCACCTGGTCGAAAACGGCTCGGCCGCTGCGAAGAAGCTGGGCCGCGGCCTGCTTCACGCCATGCCGCGGCTGCTGGCGATGCTCTCGGTTGTCGGCACTGCGGCGATGCTGTGGGTGGGCGGACAAATCGTGATCCACGGCGCGCACGAACTGGGCCTGCACGGCCCGTCCGATCTGGTTCACGCGGTCGAGAAAGCCGTGGCCGGAGCAACCGGCGCGCTGGGCGGGCCGCTTGGCTGGCTGACCAATGCGGCATTGTCGGGCGTGGCCGGCCTGGTGCTGGGCTGGATCATCGCCACGGTGCTGCACAAGGTGCTGAAGAAGGAAGTTGGGGCGGAGGCCTAAAGCCTCGCCAGCAGATCCCGCGCGAACAGCGACAGCGTATCGTCGCGGGCACCCATGATGACCACGCGGTCGCCGGGGCGGGCGAGCTGGGCGATACGGGCGGCGCAGCCTTCGCGGGCCGGAACGTACTCGGCCGTGCCGCCGTGTTCCTCGATCAGCGCGACGATCCGCTCGCTGCCCTCGCTGCGATCGACGGTGCCGCCGAAATAGACCGGGTCGCACAGGATCGTGAGATCGTCGGCGCCCAGCTCGCGGGCGAACGTCTCGGCCAGTTCGTGGCCCATTTGGCGCAAGGGGCCATAGCCGTGCGGCTGGAAGAACGCGATGACCCGGCCAGGGTGGGCTTTGAGTGTGCGCAAGGTGGCGGCGCACTTTTCGGGGTTGTGGCCGAAATCGTCGATGACCGTGATGCCGGAGGTGCTGGTGCCGACGATGTCGAACCGGCGGGCGAGGCCTGCAAAGCTGGCCAGCGCATGCACCGCTTCCGCCACCGGCACCCCGGCGGCATTGCAGGCGGCAATCGCGGCGAGCGCATTGGCGAGGTTGTGGCGGCCGGGGACCATGAGCTGGAGCGGGATCGCGCTACCGTCGCGGCGGTCTTCGATCACGGCGGCAAGGCTGGTCGGCCCCTCGTGGATCGAGCCGGGCTGGACGCCGATCATCGCTTCTGCGCTGTCGATTCCGAAGCTGACCAGGCACTGCGCATGCGGTGCCAGCGCGGCTGCCTCGGGATCGTCGAAATTGACTGACGAAACTTCGGCCCGGGCCAGAAAATTGCCAAACAACTCGCGCAGTTCGTCCATGCTCTTGTGATCAAGGCTGACGTTGAGCAGCGCCGCAACCGCCGGATTGTAGAGCGCAATCGAACCATCGCTTTCATCCACCTCGGAGACGAACACGCCGCCGTGGCCGACCCGCGCGCTGGCGAAGGGCGCGTCGGGCGAGACGAAATTCTTCATCACCGCGCCGTTCATGATCGTTGGATCGCGACCGGCGCTGTGCATGATCCACCCGGCCATGCCGGTGACGGTCGACTTGCCGCTGGTCCCGCCAATGGCGATCCCGGCGGGGCTGGCGTTGAACAGCCGGGCCAGCAGTTCGGCGCGGCTCATGCGCGGGCAGCCCAGTTCCTTCGCGCGGACCATTTCGGGCACGGTGTCCTCAACCGCAGCCGAGGCGACCAGCACCTGCGCCGCCGAAGTGACCCCACTGCCGTCCTGCGGGAACAGCGTGAAACCCAGGCTTTCCAGCCAGGCGAATTTTTCCGGCGTGCGGCCCTGATCGCGGCTGCGGTCTGATCCGGCAACTTCCGCTCCGGCCCCGCGCAGGATCAGCGCCAGGGGCAGCATGCCCGATCCGCCAATGCCGCAGAAGAACCAGGGGTGGGAAGTGAGGTCGCTCATCCTGCCTTCGCTAGGCAGCATTTGTCGGCAACTCAACCTTCATATCCGTCACCCTGAACTTGTTTCAGGGTCCATCTGTCGTTTTGACTGATGGACTTTGGTGCAAACCGCGGAGTTGGCCTGGGTGCCGGACAGGTCCGGGCTGTGTTGCGAAATGGACCCTGAAACAAGTTCAGGGTGACGAGACAGTTTTTGGGTGTGTAATAGGGATACTATGCAGCGTATCGCCATCTGCGCCCCATCGCGTTCGATCACCGAAGAGGATGCCGCACGCGTGACTGCGCTGGCATGCGAGTTCCCCGGGGTCGAGCTGCATTTCCACCCGCAATGCTTCCTGGAGGAGGGCCATTTCGCCGGCCCCGATGCCGCCCGGATCGCCGCGCTGGTCGAATGCGCCAACGATCCTGCGTTCGATGCAGTTTGGTTCGCGCGCGGCGGCTATGGCGCCGCGCGGGTGGCTGAGGATGCGATTGCGGCGATGGACCGCGAGGCCGACCGCAAGACGTTCCTCGCCTATTCCGACGGCGGCATGGTGCTGGGCGGGCTCTATGCGCAAAGGCTGGGCCGCCAGGTTCACGCCCCGATGCCGGTCGACGTGCGCCGCGAGGGCGGGGAAGCAGCGGTGCGGCGCACGCTGGGCTGGCTGGCTGGCGAGCGCGGCGGGTTGGAGCCAGTGCTCGATCATCATCCCACCGCCGCCTTCAACCTCTACACCCTTGCCATGCTCTGCGGCACGCGGCTGATGCCGGGACTGGCGGGGCACGTGGTCTTGGTGGAGGAGGTTGCGGAATACCTCTACTCGGTTGACCGGCTGTTTTTCCACGCCACCGCGCACCTGGGCGGAATTGCCGGGCTGCGTTTGGGCCGGGTCGGCAATGTCCCCGAAAACGACGCGCCGTTTGGCCACGAGGTGGAAGACATCGCCCGCCACTGGTGCGCCCGGCATTCGATCCCTTACCTTGGTCGATGCGGGATCGGCCACGATATCGACAACACAATTGTACCCTTTG
>Ga0209895_1000073_pt1 | contig 16996 bp, 25 predicted proteins | sample GWRWT4_1June14_FD_187194 | JGI IMG/M metagenome (GOLD analysis project Ga0209895, IMG submission 187194) | Sand microcosm microbial communities from a hyporheic zone in Columbia River, Washington, USA - GW-RW T4_10-June-14 (SPAdes) (version 2) ...
GTCGTCGAACGCGTCTTCGTTAGGGAAGAGGAAATGGACGAATGGGCCTGGAGGTATTGAGTATGATGACGCCGCAAGACCGAATTGATACATATGCTGCGCTAACCGGCTACCCGCGTTCTTTATTTCTTGGAGAAGATGGAAGAATTGTTGGCACTTGGATCATGGGCAACGCTTATGGTGTGAAATCTGGATATTACGGGGGCTACCCTCACGGCTATTTGAAGCGCGTTAAAGCCATGTTTCCCGACAAACTGGCGGCCTTACACGTCTTTTCCGGCCGCGTCGATCAATCGGCTTGGCCGGGGGATACGGTCGATTTTGACCCCGCCGCGGAACCGACATACGTCGACGACGCGCAATCGCTAAATGACGTGCCTTTAGGCAAGTATGATATAATTTTAGCGGACCCACCCTACAGCGTTGAAGACGCAGAGCACTATCGGCCCGCCATGGTGAAGCGAAATAAGGTCATGGACGCCCTTTCTCGGTGCCGTACCGGTACGCATGTCGTTTGGCTGGATCAAGTTTTACCGATGTATCGAAAGGCAGATTGGAAAATAATTGGCGTTATCGGCATGGTAAAATCGACCAATCATCGCTTCCGAGTCGTGACAATCTTTGAAAAGCGGTGATTTACCCCGCCGCACCCCGTAATTTACCCCGAACATAGGGGTCGCTTAAGCCGCTGTTCTCACAGTAGTATTTTGGTTTACCCCGCATACCCCGTACAAACGCGGTCGTTGCCCCATACGCGTACACGTACACACGTGCGGGAGCGCGGGCGCACACGTAAGGTAGTCATTTATACGGGGTATTCGGGGTAATTTAGAAAAGATAAGCATTTACAAGGGGGTAGTTAACCCGTATGTTCGGGGTAAATAGGTAGTTGTACGGGGTGAACGGGGTATGCCGTCGAAGTGGCCTTGGGCCGTGATGAAACCTGAAGAATTTCGCTGGTACGATACGGGCGAAGCGGTCAAGGCGATGAACAGCGTTCGGGCTTGGGCGGCCATGCACAAGCGACGCTTTTCAATCGAACGGTTGCCCGGAGGAAGTGTGATTATCACCGCCCGCGCTGGGCCTAGCCGGCGCTTGACGAAGACCGGAACGCGAAGGTATTGATTGCGCCATGAAAATGACGGCCAAACAAGAAAGCTTCGCATGGCATTTTGCCATGGGGGCAACCGCGGCCGAAGCGTATCGGCGGGCGTACGATTGCAAGGACGGGTTCGCCTACGCGTCGCGCGAAGCCCATGCGCTCTTGCAAGACCCCAAGATTACCGGAATGGTCGACGCGATTAAGGCCGATATCCTCCAAAAACGGAAGGACGCGGCCGACGCGCTGGTCAATCAATGCCTAGCGGTCCTGTCCTATCAACCGTCGGAAATTACCAAGATTGTCCGCGTTCCCTGTCGGTACTGCCATGGCCATGGCCACGCGTACCAATGGCGGGAAACCGAATATCTGGAAAAGCTGAAGGCGGCCGAAGCGAACGGGAAGCCCCTCCCGGATATCGCCGGCGGCTTCGGCTATGATACCCGCCTTCAGCCGGTCGACGATTGCCCGAATTGCAACGGCAACGGCCTGGAAATGGACGTCATCACCCCGACGGACGAATTGTCGCCGCAAGCGCGGGCCGGCTTTCTCGGGGTGAAGCGGACCCGCAACGGGCTGGAAATCATCCTGGCCAACAAGGACAAAGCCATGGAACGCTTGGCGCGGCTCTTGGGCCTGGACAAGACGACGCTGAACTTGACCCATGACGCCGCCGGGCTGGCGGCCAAGCTGGCGTCGGGGGTCGACCCGAACGACGCGGCGCGGACCTACGCCGATATCATCGGCGGTTGACCGTCGGGTCAATTATGGGTAATCCTGCCCGCTATGGATAAAGAGCCCCTTCACGTTCGATTGCGCGCCGCGGCGTTCGCGGCCCGGACCAACGGCCGGCTATCGGCTTTGCTCTTGGAGGCGGCCGCGGCCGTTCCGAAGCCCAAAGGCGGGGAAGAGCCCCGGCGCGACACAATGGCCGTTCTGGCGGCCCACCATGCCGCCGCGGCCGCGGACCCCCGGGAAGCTGAAGACGCGGCCCGGGCGTACCGGGAAGGCCCCGGCGCTCCCGTCGTCGCGGCGTACCGGGCCGCCACCATGAACCCGGCCGGCGACGTCATATCGCCCCGGACTTTTCGCGCCCCCGAACCGCCCGGGGCCTTTGAACGGTTGATCGCGGCCGGCCCGCCAGCGACGGACGGCGATATGGCCATTTGCGGCCATTGCGGCGAAGAATTCCGCCCCGGCGTTACCCATTGCCCCGAATGTTCAGGACGCGTTGCATGACCGCCCCTGTCGCCCCATGTTACACGTCGCGGTTTACCGGGAAGCCGGTCCCAATCATCGGGTACGTCATCGCCCAATGGGGCGGCCGGCTTCGGATCGTCGCCGTCGACTATCGGTCGAAGTGGAAGCGGCACGGCTGGCCGGATTGCAACCCGGCGGCCAACAAGATCGCGGTCGACAAGGATCGAGTTATTCGGGAATTCAGCACGGAAGCCGCCGCCCGCCGGGCGCTGGACGCCGGGAACGCCCATTGGATGATCGATCGATCGTTGGCCTATGATGCAATCCACCGGGAGCCTGAAGCATGAAACCTTTTGCCAAGCTGTTCGAAACTGAAATCGGCCAAATCGTCGCTATGACGTCGATCAATGAAGATTGGCGACCGGAAATCCGCTTCCATTTTGACCCGGGCGTCGACGGGCTGGATATTTGCAGCGTCGCCCTTGCCTTTCCGGAAGGCGACCGCGGCGAAGCTATGGCGGCCGAAATGCTTCGGATGCTGGACGGCGACAAAGCATTGAACGCGATCCGCGCCGAATACGACATGATCCGCGCCGCGGGCCTTGGGAAGACTGAAGCATGAAACCCGCCCTTTGCTACGCCGTTGTCCGCCAGCTTCGGGGGCGCGATTTCGCTATCATGGCCGTGACGTCCGAAAAGCGGAACGGTCATGTCTATGGCCGGTGGATCGACGACGACACGCCGACGAACCGCGCCAGCCGCGACGTCATCGTCAAGGTCGAAACGCTGGATCAAGCGAAGGGAGCGATCGCCGCGGCCGAAGCCGTCGACAAGGCGACCCGGGCGGAAATCGACGCGACCCGGGCGAAGCTTTCCCGCTTGGAATGTCAACGCCGGGAAGCCATGCTGGACGCCATGCGATCCTTCCGGTTGCCATCGAACGAAACCCCGCGCCCACCATTGTGACCGGCTTCGACTGGAAAAACCCCGATTACGTCGCCGTCTTTCGCCAACGCGCCGAACGGCTTCAACGGTTGCGCGCGGCGACGGCGGCCGAAAAGGGCGCGGACAAGGGCCGAACGCTGGCCGAACTGAAGCGGTACTATCGGGATCACCCGGCCAGTTTCATCAACGATTGGGGCATGACGTCGGACCCCCGGAACGCCGATATCGGCTTGCCAGTCATGATCCCGATGATCCTTTTCCCGCGCCAAAGGGAATGGGTCGATTGGGTCGTCGATCGCTGGAAGAGCCGCGAACCGGGCCTGTCCGACAAGTCCCGCGACTTCGGCCTGTCATGGCTGGCCGTCGGGCTGGCCTGTACGCTCGGGCTTCATTACGACGACCTTGTCATCGGCTTCGGGAGCCGCAAGGAAGAGTACGTCGACAAGATCGGATCACCGAAGGCGTTGTTCTGGAAGGCCCGGGAATTCCTGAAGGGGCTCCCGCCGGAATTTCGGAACGGCTGGAATAGCCGCCAGCATTCGGCCCATGTGCGGATCACGATCCCCGGGACGAATTCGACGATCGCCGGGGAAGCTGGCGACAATATCGGCCGCGGCGATCGCGCCGCTATCTATTTCGTCGACGAAGCGGCGTACATTGAACGGCCCCAATTGATCGACGCGTCCCTGTCGCAAACGACGAATTGCCGTATCGATATTTCGTCCGCCAACGGACTGGACAACCCATTTGCACAGAAGCGCCATAGTTGGCCGGATCACCGGATATTTACCTGTCATTGGCGCGACGATCCCCGCAAGTCGCAAGCGTGGTACGACCGCCTTCCCGAATTCTTGGACGAAGTCACGATCGCACAGGAAGTCGATATCAATTACGCGGCGTCGGTCGAAGGCGTCGTCATTCCGTCGGTTTGGGTTCAGGCTTGCGTCGACGCCCATGTCCGCCTTGGGATCAAGCCCACCGGCGCGAAGCGGGCCGCGTTCGACGTCGCGGACGAAGGCAAGGACAAAAACGCGCTGGCGGCCTGTACCGGGGTCGTCGTCGACCAACTGGCTGAATGGTCCGGCAAGGGATCGGATATCTTCGCCAGCACAGAAAAGGTTTTCGACCTTCTGGACGAATGGGGGGTCGAAGAATTCATTTACGACGCCGACGGGCTCGGGGCCGACGTCCGGGGCAATGCCCGGGTCATCAACGAACGCCGGCGATCGCAAGTCCGCCGCGTGATTAATGTCGGCACGTACCGGGGATCGGGCGGCGTCATGCGCCCAACCGGCCAAGACGTCCCCGGCCGGGCAAACGAAGATTTCTTTGCCAACCGGAAAGCACAGCAATATTGGGGCCTTCGCCGGCGCGCGTACGCGACATACCGGGCCGTCGTGCATGGCGACGCGATCGACCCCGATTACGTCCTGTCGATCGATAGCCGCCTGCCCAACCTGTCGAAGTTGCTTATGGAATTGCCGCAAGCGACGTACAAAAAGAACGAAGCCGGGAAGATCGTCATCAACAAAACCCCCGACGGGACGAAGAGCCCCAACCTTGGCGACGCGGTCGTCATGCTTAAGGGGGGTGACACGGCCGGCCCAATTCGGATAAGTGAGAAGGCTCTGAGGGATATCTAATGGCCTTTCTTGAACGCTTCCGGGCTTGGCTGTTGCGGGGAATGGCCCCCGCCCCCATTGTCGCGTCTGAACGCCAACCCATGAAGATTTCGTCGATCGCCTTGGCTGAAGCCCGGGTCACGGGGGCCGAAGCCGCGTCCGTCTGGACCCTTCCGCGCCCGATCGGCCCGGGATCGGCCAGCAATTACGCCATGGATGAATTGAACCCCGAAATCGGCCGCCTGTACGCGGACCAATTGAATGGGGCCTTTTCGGAAGGGCTCGGGTTCCTTGGCTATCCGTACCTGTCGGAATTGACCCAACGGTCCGAATATCGCCATATCGGGGAAACCTACGCGCTGGAATGCACGCGCAAATGGATCAAGATCACCGGGGACGACGAAGAGCGCGTCGACGCGATCGAACGCGCCATGTCGAAGCTGAAGGTCCGCGACGTCGTCCGCGAAGCCGTTCAGCATGATTGCTTCTTCGGCCGGGCTCAAATCCTGATCGACATGGGCGACCGCCCCATGGACAAGGAATGGTCGCGCCCGTTGATGCTGCGACCGGAAAAGATCGGCAAGGGCCGGCTGAAGCGCTTCCGGGCGATCGAACCCCTTTGGTCCTACCCGGGGCCGTACGACGCGTCGAACCCGTTGGCGTCGGACTTTTTCAAGCCGCGGTCGTGGCAAGTCCAGACGATGAACGTACACGCGTCGCGCTTGATGACGATCGTCGGCCGGGAAATGCCGGACCTTCTGAAGCCGGCCTATGCCTTCGGCGGCCTGTCCATGTCGCAAATGGCGAAGCCGTACGTCGATAATTGGCTTCGAACCCGCCAGTCCGTAAGCGACCTGTTGAACAGCTTTTCGACCATGGTCCTTTCCACCGACATGCAAGCCGTCCTGTCGGGCGGGGAGCTTGACGGCCTTTTGGCCCGGGCTGAACTCTTCACGCGCGGCCGGGATAATCGCGGCCTGATGATGGTCGACAAGGATCGCGAAACCCTGTCGAACGTGTCGACCCCGTTGGGGACGCTGGACAAGCTTCAGGCACAGGCACAGGAACAAATCGCCAGCGTGACCGGCATTCCGCTAGTGATCCTCTTGGGGGTCACGCCGTCGGGCCTGAACGCGTCCAGCGACGGCGAAATCCGGACCTTTTACGACCGGGTCAACGGCTATCAGGAACGCGTCCTTCGGGAGCCGATCGATACGATCCTGAAGCTGATCCAGCTTTCCGAATTCGGCGCGATCGACGAAAGTGTCGCCTTCACGTTCGAACCGCTTTGGGAAATGGACGCCAGCGCCGCGGCTGCGATCCGCAAGAGCGACGCCGACGTCGACGTTTCGTACATCAACGCCGGGGTTGTGTCGCCGGAAGAGGCGCGCGAACGGATCGCCAACGACGAAAAGTCGCCCTACTATGGGGTCGACCTGTCCGGCCCCGCGCCCGAACCGCCGGCCGAAGTCGACGAAGAAGACGCCGAAGCGCTGGCCGCCGGCCCGGGCGACGACGACGACGAAGACCCGCAAGCCGCCGACGAATTCCGGGAAGACAAAATCAAGCGCGCCGACAATGGGCAATTTGGGTCCGGGGGCGGCGGGGCGTCGAAGCCGGCCGACAAGCCCGACGCCAAGGAAAAGCCCGACGACAAGCCGGCGGCCGCGCCCGCGAAAGAAAGGACCGATAACCCGGCGACCGTCGCCATTTTGGGCGCTGAAGGGGTCGCCCGGCTCAAGTCGCTGATTGCCGACAAGTCCAGCAAGGCCCGGGACGTCTTGGACGCCCTGAAGCCGCTGGACGACGCGCAACAGGAAATGACCCCGACGCTCCCCCATGGCGTCGAACCCGACGAAGCCTTCTGGTCCAGTCGGACGTATCACGTCTTGGACAAGGCCGGGAACCCGGTCCGCGAAATGAACGCCGCCGGCGCGAAGTCGCACCTTGCCGACGTCGCCCGGGCGTACGCCGGCCCCGGGGGCGTGAAGAAGGAAAAGCGCGCCCGGATTTTGCTCGGGCCGCCAGCCGCCGGGAAGTCGACGTCGGCCGAAGAAATCGCCCGGCAAGGCGGGTACGCTATCGTCGACAGTGACGACGCGAAGAAGGTTTGCAAGGAATTCGAAGGCGGCGTCGGGGCCGGCGCGGTCCATGAAGAAAGCGGCGCGCTGTCCGAACAAGTCTTGGCCGACATGCTGGCGACCGGGGATAACGTCGCGCTTCCGCTTGTCGGCGCGAAGCCCGGGTCCATCGAACGGCGAATTGCCCTTCTGGAAAAGGCCGGGTACAGCGTCACGGTCGACCTTGTCGACGTGAACGAAGACGAAGCGGCGCGGCGCATGGCCGGGCGGGCTCTTCGGACTGGTCGACATATTTCGTCCAGCTACTTCGCGTCGATTGGCACCGGCCCGCGGGATACCTACGAATTCCTGAAGGGCAAATACGAAAACATTGGTTTTGGAAGGATAGATGGAAATGGCCCCCCGAAAAGCGAACGATACGTCGAAGCCGAACGCCACCCCGACGCAAAAGCCGGCCGAACCCTTTTCGGGGGATGACGACCGGCGAATGGACTATTTGGAACGGTTACTTTCGGGGGAGGCGTACCGCATCCCGGACGGGGGCGGGGAGCCTGAAGACAAGGCCGGCCAGTAACCTTTCCAGATAGCCGACGCGGCGCAATTCATGTTCTTCGACGGGGTTCTTCATTGCTTCCTCTTCAGGCGGCCAACCGGCCAGCGCGGACCATGGGGGCCATGGAATAGACGCCCCATGGCATGACGTATTCGTCGCCGTCGAAGTCAATCTTGACCTTCAGGCGCTTGCCTTCGCCGGTCACAATCGTTTTTGCGGTCCGGCTGGCGACGGCGACCTTGATAATGCAATCATGGTCGCAAACGCTGCGGCCCATGTAGGTTTTGCCGGCTTCGAACTGTTTCACGTGACTATCTCCCGGCCGGGCTAACCCCGGCGACGCTGTTCTCGCATAGGTTGACCGCGCGGTCAAGCGAAGTCTTCCCAAGGTTGGGGGCGATTGTCGGCCGCCCCTTCGTTCGATACCCAATTCCGGGCCATGGCCAGATTGGCGGGGCTCGGGGCCAACCGGCGGAAAAGCCGCCCGGCGACATAGAAGCGAAGCTGGACGCCCCGGCCCATGCGGCCGCGGACCGCGACGACCCGGGCGGCGCGCTTGCCCCGCGGGGTGAAGTCGACGGGCGCGGCGGGGATGACGATCGATATCACCGGAACGCATCCCAAAGGCACACGCCCGCGGCGTCCCGGACTTCGACCTTGTAGCTGCCCAACGTGGCGTGCGAAGTGCCCGACCGGGTCGGCCATTCATCGGCCATAAGGCTCTTGGCCTTTTTCTTCGCTTCAGACAGGTTGGGCAGGCCGGCATCGCGGGCGATATCGAAGCCGTCGCGGTCAAGCAAGACGACGGTATATTCTTTGAAAGCCACGTGACTATCTCCCTTCAGAAAAGCGACAACTGGCAACCGCCAGCGCTGGCGGCCGCGGCGGCCCGGGCGGCGGCTTTGCGCTCCCGGCCGTACGCGACCCGCGCGGCGCGCCAGTACTTCGCGTCGACTTCGGCCGACACAAGCTTTCGCATGGCGAATTCCGGGGCTTTGAACTGGTCTGACGACCGGGGCCATTGGCAGACGTACCGGCCGCACCGGTACACGACCAGCCGGCCCTTGACCGCGACCGCCTGGTAGGGGCCGAACCGGGCAACAATCTTTGACATGACGGCTTCCTTTCGTCCTGTTGTCGCATACGATGACCGCCCGGTCAAGCTACTTTTTACAGGCGGCCCGTGCGGCTTCCGCCCATGCAATTTCGTAGGCGCTGAATTTCTTGACCGCCCATTTTTCAACGACCGGTTCGCCCCCGGGGCCTTCTTCGACGACGACGTAGGCGACGCTTTTCAGAACCTTGGCGAACCGATACCCCCCTTCCGGGCCGACATAGACGATATGGGGGAATTCAGGGGCGAACGCGACGCCAGCGGGCCGCGCGGCGAATTCGAACCAATGGCCGGCCTCTTTCTCTTGAAATTGGCCAAGCAAGAGGGGAACGGGTTCCCCGGCGGCGTAGGCGTTGTTGGCGTTGTTGGCGTGGGGCGCGAAGGCCATGACTTGTCTCCCTTCATTCGGACCATACATTAGCCTGACCGCGCGGTCAACCTACTTTTTGCCTTGGCGGAAAAATACCTAGCGCATATGAAGGGGGTCCAGCGTAACCCGGGGGTCCAAATGGCCAGAAAGTACCTTGACCCTATCCGGCCGTCCGTCGCGACCCGCGTCGCATACGAACGCCGCTTGGAAGCCGAACTGGCCGCAATGCACCGGTCCCTTACCTATTGGCTGAAGGCGCAATACCGCGCGACGCCTCCCGTAGTGGCGCAGGACGCGAACCCGGCCGAAGCCTTGCGGGCGGCCGTCCGACGCCTGTCGCGGCGCTGGCAACGCCGTTTCAACCGTCTGGCGGACGAACTGGCCGATTACTTCGCGACGGCCGCCCAAGACCGGGTCGACCGCGCCCTGTCCAAGATGCTTCGCGAAGGCGGGTTTACGGTCCGCTTCAAGGCAACCCCGGCCATGCGCGCCGCCTATGCGGCCGTCATCGCTGAAAACGTGTCGCTTATCCGGTCCGTATCGTCGCAACATTTGACCGCCGTCGAAGGCGTCGTCATGCGCTCGGTCATGCAAGGCCGGGACCTGTCGATACTGGCCGGCGAACTGGAAACGGCGTACGGCGTGACCAAGCGCCGCGCCGCGTTCATCGCCCGGGACCAAAACAACAAAGCGACCGCCGTCCTTCAGCGGACCCGCCATGTCGAACTTGGGATTACGAAGGCCGTTTGGCTTCACAGTGCTGGCGGGAAAAAGCCGCGACCTGAACACGTTGCGTTTTCCGGGCAGACGTACGATATCGAAAAGGGCGCTTTCCTTGAAGGGAAGTGGACATGGCCCGGAATGGAAATCAACTGCCGTTGCGTGTCGAAGCCTATCATCCCGGGGTTCGAAGATTGATTGCCAAAATGAAGCTTTTCGGTGTAGTGGCGTGGCACATTTTCCGAAACGGAAGGAAGTCATTCATGACCCCCGCCCTTGCCCGCCTGTCGCAATCAGTCGACCGGTTGATCGAAGCCTTGACCGGGACCGCCGGGGCTTCCGACGCCCAACTGAATGCGCTGGCGGACAGGATCGACGCGGCCTTGGGAAATCTTCCGTCGGCGGACGCGGTCGCCCCCGCGCCGCCGGCACCATTGCAAGATTGATTGCCAACCCGGCCCGGCCGGGGTATCTGTCGACCGGGTTCGTCTAAGGAACGCGCGGGATCATGGCATTCGTCGACCTTGTGAAAATTCAAGTCCTGTCGACCGGGACCGATCCGTTTACGCTCGGGCCGGCCGTCGAAGGCTTCCGCGGGGCCGACGCGCTGGTCGACGGCGAAGAATACAGTTACAGCGTCCAGCAAGGCGGGAACTATGAATACGGCCGGGGCGTCTATTCGCAACCGTCGGGGATCATAACCCGGGCTGTTTTGGGCTCTTCCCGCAATGGCCAGCCGGTCGACTTCAGCGTCGGCGCAATCGTGACATTCACGCTTCTGTCAATCGACCTAGAAGCCTTCAATCCGTCGAACCCGGTCCTTGGCGTTTCGATCGTCGCCCCGGGGCTCGGGTTTACCTTTGGGACCTTGTCGTTCGTCGACGGCATTTTGGTCTTGGAAATGGACGGCCGCGCGACGCCGAACGCCGGCGGCCTGCCCGACGAAAGCGCGGCGGACCTTGGCGATGTTTTGGCGATTGACGGCGGGGGTAACCCGGCTTGGCTGCCTTTGGGCGCGCTAGACGTCTTTCCCGATCAAACGGGGAACGCCGGCAAGGTATTGACGACCGACGGAGACGTCCCTTCATGGGAAACGCCGCCGTCGGGCCTACCCGACCAAAGCGGTAGCGCCGGCAAATTTTTGAGTACCGACGGAACGACGGCGTCTTGGACGTCCCCCATTGAAAGCATTATCGTCGCCGCCAGCGACGAAGCGACCAACATCACCGCCGGGACGGCGAAGGTCACGTTTCGAATGCCCTACGCGTTTACTCTCACCGCCGTACGCGCCAGTCTGTCGACCGCGCAAGCGTCGGGGGCCGTCTTTACCGTCGGCATTAACGAAGGCGGCGCTTCAATTCTTTCGACGAAGCTGACAATCGACAATACCGAAAAGACAAGCGTGACCGCCGCGACCCCGCCGGTAATATCTGACGCGAATTTGGCCGATGACGCGGAAATAACGATTGACGTCGACCAAGTCGGCACGGCGGGGGCCAAGGGCCTGAAGGTCTATCTGATCGGGCGTCGCGCTTAAATGTCCATGCTGGTAAATCCGTTCGCGATTGCCCCCGCGGCGGGCGGCGATCCTTTTTGGTCCGACGTCATCCTTTTGATGGGCTTTGACGAAGCCAACGGCGCGACGTCGTTTGCAGACGCCAGTCCGTCGGGTTTGACTTTGGTACAGGCCGGGGCCGGGGGGTCCGTCGTGTCGACCGCGACGCCTAAATTCGGCACCGGGGCACTGGCGAACGGAGGCACGACGGCCCGGGCTCGGGTTGCCGGTCCCGGGCTGTTTAACATGACCGGGGCGGTTCCGTTCACGGTTGAATTTTGGGTGCGGTACGCGGCCCTCCCGTCCAACGTGGGCCTATTGGGTTTCAACATAAACACCACCGGGAGCAACGAGTTTCAATGGGGGTTGAACGTCACCCCCTCCAATATTCTGGAATTCGAAACTCGGGGAACCGGCGGGCGGTTTATTACTCTTGCAGTACCGACGGGCTTGAATACGTGGCACTACATCGCGGCTTGTCGGTACGCGAACGGGCAAGTTGCGCTATGGGTTAACGGCGCTTTTGCAGGTATTTCGGGGACCCCGGCGTCGGCGGTCTTGAACGCGCCCGGTGCGTCCGAAATGTCTATCGGGTTTGTCCAAGGATACAACGGCAACGCTAACGCAGGCGTCGCCGCCCAATTCGACGAAGTCCGCGTGACAAAAAACGTCGCCCGATATACGGCGGGGGCCGGCATTGCCGTTCCGACGGCCGCGTTCCCAAGAGGCTAAAATGATGAACCTTGCCTTTGACCGAAAGAGCGTCCGGACCTTCGACGTCGACGGCCGCCTTCACGTCGCAGTTAACAACATCAGCAAGGCAAGCGTCGACCCGTACTATGGCCGCGAAATTCCCGGCTATGAAGCGCTGAAGCCGGACCCGGACAAAGTCTATTATTTGCTTCGTCACCCCGACGAATTGGCAAAAGCCGCGCCGACGTTCAATAACCTGCCAATCCTGGCCGAACATATGCCAGTGTCGGCCGATGAACACATGCCTGACCTGGTTATCGGGTCGACCGGAACCGACGCCGAATTCGTCGATCCGTTTCTTCGCAATTCGGCCGTTATTTGGGCTCGGGACGCGATCGACGATATCGAAAGCGAAGAAAAGCGCGAATGGTCATGCGGGTACCGGTACACTCCCGACATGACGCCCGGAACATATAAGGGCTTGCGTTTTGATGGGATAATGCGCGATATAGTCGGCAATCATGTTGCGCTGGTCCGGCAAGGACGGGCGGGACCGGAAGTCGTCGTAGGTGACAGTTTGCCCAAGGGGGTTCGAATGCTGAATTCACGTAAAGCCCTTCTTCTTCATGGGGCGCTGATCGCGGGGCTCGCTCCCCGGGTCGCGAACATCGGGAAGGTCGACTTCGCCGGCGCGCTGGATAGCGTGACCGCGTCGAACCTGGCGAAGAAGGCCCCGGCCATTGCCGCCGCCGTCGTGAAGGCCGTCAAGCCCGCGCTGGCGGCCGACGAAGGACTGGACGTGTCGGACGTGACCGCCATCATTTCGGCCGTTCAGGGCGCGACCGCGGCCGAACCGGTCGAAGACGACGACCTGAACCCGATTGACGAAGACGGCGACAAGCCGGCCGTCGACGCCGAAGACGACCCCATGGGCAAGGTCATGGCCTACCTGAAGGGCAAAGTGTCGGACGAAGTCCTGGCCGAATGCGCCAAGCTGGCCTGCATGGGCGCGATGGACGCCGACGACGACGACGACGACAAGGACAAGCCGGCCATGGACGCCGCCACGATCCAGCGGAACGCCGTTCGCGCCGTCGCCGCGATCCGCGCCGCCGAAGCCGCCGTCGAACCGCATATCGGCAAGCTGGCCGTCGCCATGGACAGCGCCGAAGCGATTTACCGGCTGGCGCTGGAAAACGCCGAAGTCCCGCTGGACGGCGTGCATCCGTCGGCCTTCAAGGCCATGGTCGCGATGCTCCCGAACCCGGCCGACGTTCCGGCCCCGAAGGTTGCCATGGACGGCGCGTCCGTCGGTGATTTCAAGAGCCGCTTCCCGTCCGCCGCAACCCTGATCCGGAGCTAACCGACATGGCCACTTTTCAGCGTACCGTGAACGCCAACCCGGCCCCGGCCGTCGAAGGCGATTTCGCCAGCGCCAACCCCCGCCGGTCCATGCTGGCCGGTGAAGGCGCGTTGATTGCCGGGACCGGCGGCGTCATCGTCGGTCGCTTTGCTTGGGCGCTGAACGCGACCGGCATCGTGACCAACGCCAAGCCCGGCGGCGCGGCCCGCGTGGGCTTCGTCGGCCGCAATCAGCCGGTCGTCATCACCGGTTGGCTTGAAGCCAATTCCATGACCCTCACCAAAGGGCTGGAAATCACGCTTCACGACGGCGGCGACTTCTGGTGTCGTTTTGCGGCCGGCGCTGCAATCGGCCAGAAGGTTTTCGTCACCGACGCGACCGGCCTTGCCGTCGCTGGCGCGGCTGGCGCGACCATCGCCGGCGCGACCGAAACCGCCTGGACCATCCAGTCGACCGCCGCGGCGGGCGAACTGGCCAAGATCACCGCGTAAGGGGGTTCCTGAACATGAAGCCGAAGATGCTGATCGATACTGCCGAACGCGCCATTCTGGCCGGGTACGGCATCCATACGGACGCCAAGGCGTACGCCATGGACGAATGGAAGGGCGATATCTCCCTTGCCATGGACGCGCAGCCGGGCCTTATCACGGCCGCCAATGCCGGCATTCCGGCTTTTCTGGCGAACCTGATCGACCCGGAAGTCGTCCGCGTGCTGGTCACGCCGGTGAAGGCCGCGCAAATCTTCGGTGAAACGAAGAAGGGCGACTGGACGCTTCTGTCGACGCAATTCCCCATGGTCGAAGCGACCGGCGAAGTGTCGTCCTATGGCGATCACAACAACAACGGCTCGACCGGCGCGAACGTCAACTGGATCGCCCGCCAGTCCTATCATTATCAGAACGTGACCCAATGGGGCGAACGCGAACTGGAAATGTACGGGCTGGCCAAGATCAATTACGCGTCGGAACTGAACGTCGCGTCGGCGCTGGTCATGTCGAAATTCCAGAACAAGACGTACTGGTACGGCGTCAACGGGCTGGACCTTTTCGGCGCGCTGAACGACCCGTCGCTGATTGCGCCGATCACCCCGACGACCGGGACCGGCGGCGACACGTGGGACCTGAAGACGGCGCAGGAAATCTACAATGACGTCCTGAAGCTGTTCAAGCAACTTCAGGAGCAAATGGGCTTCAACGTCCCCGACATGGACGCCAAGATGACCATGGCCATGTCGCCCCTGTCCGCGGTCAATCTGAAGAAGGTGTCGATTTACAACGTCACCGCCGAACAGACGATCAAGGAAAACTTCCCGAACCTGTCGATCGAAACGGCCCCGGAATACGCGACCGCCGACGGCAACCTTGTGCAACTGAAGCTGGACAAGGTCGAAGGGCAGGACACGGCGTATTGCGCCTTCACGGAAAAGATGCGGGCGCACCCGGTCATTCCGGACCTGTCGTCTTGGAAACAGAAGAAGAGCGCCGGCACGTGGGGGACCATCATCAAGTACCCGATCGCCATCGCTCAGATGATCGATATCTGACACTTGCCGGCCCGGGCCGCGGTTGGTAGGATGACCGTCCAACCAACCGCGGTTCGCCGCTAACGCAAGGAATACCCCATGACAGCCCGCGTCATCATCGCCTGCCGGCTCCCGAACGGGATCATGGCCCAAGTCGGGGAAACCCGTATGCGCCTGAACGGCGCGAATGCCGAAAACGCCGTCGCCGGGTACGGCTTCACGTCGGTTCCTGAAGAATTCGCGGAAGCATGGCTGGCCCCGGCCAGTGAAGGCCGCCCGGCGGGCGAAGGCGCGCGGCGGACCGTCACGCGGCGCGAAGGGATTTTCGTCGAACCCGACATGGGCAGCGCCCGCGATCGCGCCCGCGACATGGCCGGGGAGCGCTCGGGCTTCGAACGTCTGGACCCGAACAAGCCGGTCCCGGGGATCACCCCGACGGACGAAACGAAGAAGGAACTGGCCAAGAACGAAGCCGCCGCGGACGCTGAACGCGGCACCGGCGGCCGTGGCCGCGGTCGCCCGCGCGCCAACGCCGGCTAAGGCGCGGCGCTAAATGGCCGTCGCCGTCTTCGACTATGCAGTTTGGGCGGCGCGCTACCCCGAACAAGCGGCTTCAGTGGATGCGACCCTAGCCGGGGCGTACTTCGCTGAAGCCGGCTTGTATCTGAACAACACGGACGCCAGTGTCGTTTCCGACGTCGCGATCCGGTTGGTCCTTCTGAACATGCTTGTCGCCCATATCGCCATTCTGAACGGGGCGGCCCGGGGCGGGCTTGTCGGGCGCGTCGCGTCGGCAACCGAAGGCAGCGTCACTATCAGCGCCGAAATGGAAGCCCCCGGGACCGCGGGCTGGTACGCCCAAACCGCGCCCGGGCTGGCCTTCTGGCAAGCGACGGCGACCTATCGGACCGCCCGGTACGTACCGGGCCGCCAGCCTTTCCTTGGCGTTCCTTCGCGGGGCCGGCTCCCATGGCCAGCGTGACCCTTACCGGCGGCGACGGGCTGGAAGCAAAGCTGAAGGAACTGGCGGGCAAGCTTGGCGCGAAGAAGCGCGAAGTCCGCGTCGGGTTCTTCGAAAACGCCAAGTACCCCGACGGGACGTCGGTCGCGACGATCGCGGCGATCCAGAACTTTGGGGCTCCCTCCCGGGGCATCCCGCCGCGCCCGTTCTTTTCGAACATGGTCGCCGCCAAGTCGCCCGGCTGGCCGGACAGCTTCGTCCGGATCATGAAGGCCAACGAATACGACCTTGACCTGTCGCTGAACCTACTCGGGGGAGGGATCGCCGGGCAGCTTCGCCAGTCGATCAAAGACACGAATTCGCCGCCCCTGTCGCCGGTCACGGTCCGGAAGAAGGGCTTCGCGAAGCCCCTGATCGACACGGCCGTCATGTTCCAATCGGTCGACTTCGAAGTTACCGGGGCCGGCGAATGAACCTTCACGCCATCGCCGCGCCGCTTGTCGGCGTCATCAATGGGAACGTCGTCGGGGATATCCGCGTCAACCAAGGGTACGTGACTGACGCGGCCGGCCGGCGGACCCCCAACTATACCAATATGCCCGGTGTCCGGATGCAAGTCCAAGCCCTTTCTGGTCCCGAACTGGCGCAACTGGATGGGCTCAATATTCAAGGCGTCAAGCGCGGGGTTTATCTCTTTGGGGATATCCAAGGGGCCGTCCGCCCTGAAGCGAAGGGCGGCGACGTGCTGGTTTTCAGCAACCGGGTTTGGTTAGTCGTGACCGTCTTGGAAACATGGGGCGAAGCCCAATGGTGCAAGGTCGTCGTTGTGCTACAAGAGGGTCCGCCGCCGCCCTTCAACCCCGGCGAAACCGAATGGACGGAAGTCGACTGGTAAATGGACGCCGTTAGCTTTTTCAAGGTTTTGAGCCTCCCCCCGACGCTAGTCGCAAACGCGTTCTATTACGTGTTGGAAGCGCCCGGGGTCGTGCGCGGGTATTTGACAGACGAAGCCGGGACGGTCGCGCTGCAATTCAACGCCGGCCCGACGGGCCCCCAAGGGCCGCAAGGCTTGCCCGGCGACGCCGGCCCGGCTGGACCCCAAGGCCCCGTCGGGGCTGGCGGGGCTATCGGTCCCCAAGGGCCGCAAGGCTTGCCCGGCGACGCCGGCCCGGCTGGACCGCAAGGCCCCCAAGGCCCC
>Ga0209895_1000077_pt1 | contig 16152 bp, 10 predicted proteins | sample GWRWT4_1June14_FD_187194 | JGI IMG/M metagenome (GOLD analysis project Ga0209895, IMG submission 187194) | Sand microcosm microbial communities from a hyporheic zone in Columbia River, Washington, USA - GW-RW T4_10-June-14 (SPAdes) (version 2) ...
CAAGCCGGCCCACGAACAACTCTCGGAGCGCGAGTTCCAGGTGTTCCTGCGCCTGGCCAAGGGCGAAACCATCGGCCACATGGCCGAGAGCATGTCGCTGAGCGTGAAGACGGTGAGCACCTACCGCACGCGGGTGATGGAAAAGATGAGCCTGGCGTCGAACAGCGACCTGACCTACTACGCGCTGAAGAACGGGTTGATTCAGTAAGCTGGCCAAGTCAGCCGCCGCCGAGCGGAGCGTTCCCGGTGTCGCCTGAGGCGAGGCGGGCGCAGTACTGGATCAGCGCGTCGATCTCGTTCGACTTGTCGAACACGCGGCTTGCGCCGAGCTCGAGGCACTTGCGGCGCATGTCGGGCGTGGCGTAGTTGCTCAGCACGATGAGGCTCATCGGCTTGTGCATCTCGGTGGCGGCCCGCAGCACGCCGAGACCCGAGCCACGCTTCAGGAAGATGTCGATGATCACCAGGTCGCACTGGCGCTCGCCGCCGAGCCAGCTCACCGCGGCGGATTCGTCTTCCGCCGTGCCGACCACTTTCACCGGAGCAAGTTCTTCGAGCGCCGCGATCAGGTTCTCCCGGATCACCGGGCTGTCTTCGACGATAAATGCATTCAGGGCGGGCATGTGCGGCTGAGCTTCGGTGGCGCGGGTGAATCGATCGCGTGGCGTCGGTTTGCGATGTATGTCGCCGCCACACCTCCCCCAGAGGTCACTCGAGCAGGCCCTTGATTGTTTCGCAGTTCGCTGTGGAGTTCCAACCGGGAATACCGCGAGGTGCTGTCAGACGTGTCCTACGCCGACCGGCCTGGTTCAGGCCCGGCCGCCCCGCCTGCCAGAATCGGGCGATGCGCAAGACTCTGATGCTCGCTGCCGTTCTGGGCCTGTGGACTGCGTGCTGCGCTGTGGCGCAGCCGGTGGTGGTGGGCTCCAAGCGTTTTACCGAGTCGTACATCCTCGGTGAAATCGTGCGCCAGACGCTGCAGGCGCAGGGTGTTGCTGCCGAGCACAAACAAGGGCTCGGAAACACCGGCATCCTGGAGCAGGCGCTGGCCAGCGGCGCGGTCGATGTCTACCCGGAGTACACCGGCACCATCGTGCGCGAGTTGCTCAAGCGCCCGGCCACCCAGGGCAACCCGTCGCTCGCTGAACTCAACGAGTGGCTCGCCCCGCGCGGGCTGAAGGTGGCCGTGCCGCTCGGCTTCAACAACACCTACGCGCTGGCGATGCTGGAGTCGCGCGCGGCCGAGCTGGGGCTGGTGCGCATCTCCGACCTGCTGAAGCCTTCGGCGCAGGCGCTGCAGCTCGGCTTGTCGCACGAGTTTCTGGAGCGTGGCGACGGCTGGCCGGCGCTGAAAGCGGCCTACAAGCTGCCGCTGGCCACGGCGGCCGGGCTCGACCACGGGCTGGCCTACGACGCCATCAGCGCCGGCAAGGTCGACCTGATCGACATCTACTCCACCGACGCGAAGGTCGGCCGCTACAAGCTGCGGGTGCTGCAGGACGACCTCGGCTTCTTCCCGAAGTACGACGCGGTGTTGCTGATGCGTGCGGCTGTCGACGTGCGGCCGCTGGCAAAGCTGGAAGGGCGCATCGACGCCGCCGCGATGATCGCGATGAACGCGCAGGTCGAGCTCGATGGCCAGAGTTTTGCCGAGGTGGCCAAAGGCTTTCTCGCCAGCGGCGCGCCGGCGGCCGTCAACCTGCGCCAGACATTCCTGCAGCGCCTGTTCGCTGCCGATTTCACGCGGCTCGCGCTGCAACACCTGATGCTCGTGTTCGGCTCGTTGCTGATCGCCATCGCCGTGGGGGTGCCGCTCGGCATTGCGGCCTGGCGCTGGCCGCGCAGTGCCGGCTGGCTGCTCGGCGCGGTGGCGGTGCTGCAGACGATCCCGTCGCTCGCCTTGCTGGCCTTCCTGATCGCGCTGCTCGGCAGCATCGGCCTCGTGCCGGCGCTGGTGGCCCTGTTCCTGTATGCGCTGTTGCCGATCGTGCGCAACACCCACGCGGGCTTGCGCGGCGTGCCCGAAGGTCTGGGCCAGGCGGCACTGTCGCTCGGGCTCACGCCACGCCAAAGCCTGCGCCAGGTGCAGTTGCCGCTGGCCCTGCCGACCCTGTTGGCGGGCGTGAAGACGGCGGCGGTGATCAACGTCGGCACCGCGACGGTGGCCGCGTTCATCGGCGCCGGCGGCTTCGGCGAGCGCATCGTCGCCGGCCTGGCGGTGAACGACAACGCGGCGATGCTGGCCGGGGCCTTGCCTGCGGCGGTGCTGGCGCTGTTGGTGCAGGCCTTGTTCGATGCCGTCGAGCGCCGGCTGGTGCGCGGGCCCGGCATGCCGGACCGCGCCTGAACGCTGCTGCGACAATCGGCCGATGCCCCTCGACTGGATCCCGCTCGCGCTTCTGGCGCTCCTTGTCCTTCTGCTGCTGTTGACCCTGTGGCTCGCGCTGCGGCGCACTGATGCGGCCCCGTTGCAGCGCTTGCGCGAAGAGCTGCAGGCCAGCCTGCGCGGCGACGTGCAACTGCTCGAACGGGCCTTGCGCGACGAAGTGGCGCGCAGCGCCACCGGCACCCGCACCGAACTGGCTCAAACGCTGGCCAGCCTGCAGCAGACCTTGCTGACCCAGCAGGGCGACGTGGCGCGCACGCAGAACGAGCAGATCGACAGCTTTCGCACCCAGCTCGCCGCCACGCAGGCCAACCTGGCCGACACGCTGGGCCGCTCGGGCGAGCAGCAGGCCGTGTCGCTGAAGCGCTTTTCAGAGACGCTGATCGAACAGCTGCGCGCGTTGTCGCAGTCGAATGACCAGCGCATGGCCGAGGTGCGCACCACGGTCGAACAGAAGCTCACGGCGATTCAGCTCGACAACGAGAAGAAGCTGGAGCAGGTGCGGGCGACGGTCGATGAAAAGCTGCACGCGACGCTGGAGCAGCGCCTCGGCGAAAGTTTCAAGCAGGTCGCCGACCGGCTCGAACAGGTGCACCGGGGCCTGGGCGAAATGCAAGGCCTCGCCAAGGACGTGGGCTCGCTGAGCCGCGTGCTGAACAATGTCAAGACGCGCGGCAACTTTGGCGAAGTACAGCTCGCGGCGTTGCTCGAAGAGGTGTTCACACCAGACCAGTTCGGTCGCAATGTCGAGACCGTGCCGGGCAGCAACCAGCGGGTCGATTTTGCGCTGCGCCTGCCGGGCCGACGCGACGACGGCGTGCCGCTGTGGTTGCCGATCGACGCGAAGTTTCCGCGCGAGGATTACGAGCGCCTGCTCGACGCGCAGGAGCGCGCCGACCCGATCGCTGCCGAGATCGCCGCCAAGGCGATCGAGATGCGGCTGCGGGCCGAGGCGCGCACGATCCGCGAGAAGTACATCGCCGCGCCGCACACGGCCGACTTCGGCATCCTGTTCGTGCCGACCGAGGGCCTCTACGCCGAGGCCTTGCGCCGGCCAGGGCTCGTGGAGGCATTGCAGCGCGAACACAAGATCATGCTGGCCGGGCCGACCACCTTGCTGGCCACGCTGAACAGCCTGCAGATGGGCTTTCGCACGCTCGCGCTCGAGAAGCGCTCGGCCGAGGTGTGGGAGGTGCTGGGCGCGGTCAAGACCGAGTTCGGCAAGTTCGGCGAGGTGCTGGCCAAGACGAAGAAGAAGCTCACCGAGGCGGCGAACACGATCGACGACGCCGAGCGCCGCACGCGGGCCATGACACGCGAGCTGAAGTCGGTCGAGGCCTTGTCGGACACGCGCGCACAGCGGCTGCTGCCCGGGGCCGAGGCCGACCTGGCCGACGACGACAGTGCCTGAAAGTCCGACGCCCGCCATCGGCGCCGACCCGTCGCGCACGCTGATCGCGCTGATCGTCGGCCAGATCTGCCTGCATTCCTGCATGGCCGGCGTGCGCCTGGCGGCACCGCTGCAGGCGCTGCGGCAAGGCCACTCGGCCTGGGAGGTCGGTGTGCTGCTCGGGCTGTTCGCGCTGGCGCCGGTCCTGCTCGCGCTGCCGGCCGGGCGGCTGGCCGACCGCCACGGGTACCACCACCCGTTGCGCGTGGCAGTCGCACTCACCGCGGGTGGCGGGCTGTTGGCTTTGCTTTCGGCGTGGCTCGTGCAAGCGGACTTCGTCTTGCTGTGCGCCGCCGCGACGCTGACCGGCGCCGGCTCCAACGTCGGCCTGATCACGATCCAGCGCACGGCCGGCCGCACGGCGCACGATGCGACCGGTCTGCGGCGCGTGTTCAGCTGGCTCGGCGTGGCGCCGGCCTTGTCCAACGTGGTCGGCCCCGTGCTGGCCGGCGTGCTGATCGACCTCGGCGGTTTTGCGGTCGCCTTCGCCGCGATGGCGCTGCTGCCGTTCGCGGCCCTGTGGTGGGCGCGGCGTGTGCCGCCCGAAACGCCACCCCCGCGCAGCGCCGAACAACAACGGCGCAGCTCCTGGCAACTGCTGCACACGCCCGGCCTGCGCCGGCTGCTGCTGGTGAACTGGTTGCTCTCGGCGAGCTGGGACGTGCACACCTTCGTCGTGCCCATCCTCGGCCATGAGCGGGGGTTCAGTGCTTCGGCGATCGGCACGGTGCTCGGCGTGTTCGCTGCCGCCGTCGCGTTGATCCGGCTGCTGATTCCGGTGCTGGCGCAGCGTTTGCGCGAGGCTCAGGTGCTGGTCGGGGCGATGCTCGCCACCGGCCTCGTGTTCGCGGCCTACCCGTTCGTGCAATCGGCCTGGATGATGGGCGTGTGCGCTGTGCTGCTCGGCCTGGCGCTGGGCGCGGTGCAGCCGATGATCATGACCACGCTGCACCAGATCACGCCGCAAGACCGGCATGGCGAAGCGATCGCGCTGCGCTCGATGACGATCAACTTCTCGAGCGCGGTGATGCCGCTGGTGTTCGGCCTGGCCGGCGCCGCGCTGGGCGCGGCCGCCTTGTTCTGGGTGATGGGCGCGCTGGTGGCGGCCGGCAGCCTGCAGGCCCGGCGCATCAGCGCCGAGCCACCGCCCGTCAGAACTTGATGCCGGACGGGTTGGCGTCGCGCGCGGCGGCCGGCGTTTCGGCGCGGGCAGGTTCCGGCGCGCGCGGTGCCGGCTCCCGTGCCACCACCGGGGCTGCGGCGGGGTACTGGTAGTTCGCCGGCAATTGCGACTCGCGCGGGTAACCGGCGGCGTCGAGGTACGAAGCCCAGGTTTCAGGCGACAGACCGCGCAGGATCTGCGCGCCGATGCTGAGCGTGGGCGTGTCGCGCCCACCCGACAAACGCTCGAGCGCGTCTTTGTCTTCGGTCGATTGCACCTGGCGTTCGCTGAACGGAATGCCGCGCTGGCGCAGCATGGTGCGCCCTGCGTCGCAAGGCTCGCAAGGCGGGCCACCGACGAACAGCGTGACCGGGTAGCGCGAGACGGCGCGGCGCAGATCGAGCGGCAAGGACACTTCCGAAGCACCCCCACGCGCGCTGATCGAGGTGACCTTGCTGTCGCTGCTGACCGGCGGGCGGTCGGTGTAGGTGACCTTGCCGTCGGGGCCGGTGACCTTGTATTGCGCGTGGCTCGAGAAGGCCACCAGCAGCAACGGTGCGCAGCGCAGCAACTTGAGCATCGTCTTCATCGTCTCTCCGGGCAAAACAGGGGATGGGCGAATCTACCGCACGCGGCGGCCCGCTTCAAGCCGCGTGGGTGGCGCGGTGTGCGCAAGGTTGCCGGTCTTGCTGCGCCATGTCAGGCCAGGCCCTGGTGGCGAAGCAAGGCGTCGATGCGCGGTTCGCGACCACGGAAGGCCTTGAAGCTTTCCATCGTGCTGCGGCTGCCGCCGGTTTCCAGCACGTTCTGGCGATAACGACGCCCGGTCTCGACGCTGAGCACGCCCCCCGCGGCGGCGGCCGACTCTTCGAACGCGCTCCAGGCGTCGGCCGACAGCACCTCGGCCCACATGTAGCTGTAGTAGCCAGCGGCGTAGCCACCGTCGAAGATGTGTGAAAAGGTGTGCAGCGGGCGGGCGAAGGCCGGCGGCTGGACCACGCACACCTCGTCGCACACCTCGGCCCGCAGCGCGTCGATGCGCTCGGCCGCGCCGGGCTCGGTGTGCAGGCGCATGTCGATCAGCGAGAACTCGACCTGGCGCAGCGTCTGCAGGCCACTGTGGAAGTTTTTCGCCGCCAGCAAACGATCGAACAGTGCGCGCGGCATCGGCTCACCGGTGTCGACGTGGGCGGTGAGGTGCTTGAGCACGTCCCACTCCCAGCAGAAGTTTTCCATGAACTGGCTGGGCAGTTCGACCGCGTCCCACTCGACGCCCGAGATGCCCGAGACGGCGAGGTCGTCGACCTGCGTCAGCATGTGCTGCAGGCCGTGGCCGAACTCGTGGAACAGCGTCGTCAGCTCGTCGTGCGTGAGCAGGGCAGGGCGTTCCTTGCCGCCCGCCACGGCCGGCGGCGTGAAATTGCAGACCAGGTGCGCGACCGGTGTCTGCAGCGCGCCGTCGGGCCGCGCCCAGCGGCCGTGCACGGCGTCCATCCACGCGCCGGGTTGTTTGCCCGGGCGGGCGTGCAGGTCCAGGTAATACTGCCCGACGAGTTGCGGCGGCGTGTCGCCCGTGCCCGGCCGTTCGATGCGGAAGAAGCGCACGCCCGGGTGCCACACCGGCGCCGTGTCGGGCCGGATGCGCACTTCGAACACGGTCTCGATGATGTGGAACAGGCCTTCGAGCACCTTGGCTTCGGTGAAGTACTGCTTGACCTCCTGTTCGCTGAAGGCGTAGCGCTTTTCCTTCAGGCGCTCGCTCGCGAAGGGCCGGTCCCAGGCCTGCAGCTCGGGCAGGCCGAGTTCGGTGCGCGCGAACTCGTTGAGTTCGGCCAGGTCACGTTCGGCGCCGGGGCGGGCGCGCCGGGCCAGGTCGCTCAGGAAATTCACCACTTCGGCGGGCGAGCCGGCCATCTTCGGCACCAGCGAGACTTCGGCGGCGTTGGCATAACCGAGCAGTTGTGCTTCTTCCTGGCGCAGCTGCAGCAGCTCGCGCATCAGCGCGCTGTTGTCGAACTCGGCCGGGCCGAGATCGCTCGCGCGGGTGACATAGGCGGTGTAGATCTTCTCGCGCAGGGCGCGGTTCTCGGCGTATTGCATCACCGGGCCGAAGCTCGGTGCGTGCAGCGTGAACTTGTAGCCCGGCTGGCCGGCGGCCCGGGCGGCGGCGCGGGCCGCTTGTTTCACGTCGTCGGGCAGGCCGGCCACCTCGTCGTCGGCGGCGAAACAGGCGTAGGCATCGGTCGCGTCGAGCACGTGTTCGGAGAACTTCTGGCCGAGCTCGGCCTGCCGGTCCTGCAATTCGGCAAAGCGCGCCTTGTCGGCGCCCTGGAGCTCGGCGCCCGAAAGCTTGAAGTCGCGCACGGCGTCGCCCACGGCTTTGCGGCGCGGGGCCGTGAGGCTGGCCGAACGCGGGTTGCCGAGCACCGCCTTGTACTTGTTGAACAAGGCTTCGTCGGCGCCGACGCGGGTCTGGTAGTCGACGACCTTGGGCATGTTCTCGTTGTAGGCGGCGCGCAGCTCCGGTGTGTCGGCCACCGAGTTCAGGTGGCCGACGGCGCTCCAGGCGCGCGACAGCCGCTCGTTGGCCACGTCGAACACGGCCGAGAGCGCGTCGTAGTCGGCCGGCACGGCGTCGCTGGTGGCGGTGGCCAGCGCGCTGTCGGCGTCTTTCAACAAGGCATCGATGGCCGGCGTGATGTGCTCGGGCCGGATCTCGGCGAAGCGCGGCAGGCCGGTGCTGTCGAGCAGCGGGTTGGTGGCGGTGTTCGTTGCATTCATCGTCTCTGTCCTTCAGCCTGTGCTGCGCTCGGCGGCTTCGATCGTGTTGACCAGCAGCATCGTGATCGTCATCGGTCCGACGCCGCCGGGCACCGGCGTGATGTGGCCAGCGACCTCGGCGACGCCGGCGAAGTCGACATCACCACACAGCTTGCCTTCGTCGTTGCGATTCATGCCCACGTCGATCACCACCGCGCCGGGTTTGACCATGTCGGCACGCAGCACGTTGCGGCGCCCGACTGCCACGACGACCACATCGGCCTGGCGCGTGTGGTGACCGATGTCGCTCGTGGCACTGTGGCAGATGGTGACGGTGGCGTTCGCCTGCAAGAGCAGCAGGGCCATGGGCTTGCCGACGGTGTTGCTGCGGCCGATGACCACGGCGTGTTTGCCGCGCAGGTCGATGCCGGTGCTCGCGATCAGCTTCATGCAGCCGTAAGGCGTGCAGGGCCGAAAACCGGGCAGGCCGGTCATCAGCTCGCCGGCCGAGAGCACCGAGTAACCGTCGACGTCCTTGTGCGTGGCGATCGCCTCGATCACCTTGTGCGGGTCGATGTGGGCGGGGAGCGGCATCTGCACCAGGATGCCGTGGATGCGCGGGTCGGTATTGAGCGCGGCCACGCGGGCGAGCAGTTCGGCCTCGGTGAGTGTGGCGTCGTACTTCTCGAGCACCGAGTGCACGCCAGCGTCGTGGCAGGCCTTGACCTTGTTGCGCACGTAGACCTGGCTCGCCGGGTCGTCGCCGACCAGGACGACCGCCAGGCCAGGCTGGTGGCCACGTGCGGTCAGCGCCGCGGCGCGTTGTGCGAGTTCGGCGCGGATCTTTGTCGAGAGCGCGACGCCATCGATGAGTTGTGCGGTCATGAATCGGGTCCGTCAACGAGAAGGGCCGCTGATCAGGCGGCCCTTGTGAGAGGTGAAAACGTTCAGGCCTTGGCTTGCGCGCCGAGTGCGATCTTGAGCAAGTCGGCCACGGTGTTGGCGTTCAGCTTTTCCATGATGTTGGCGCGGTGCGCCTCGACCGTCTTGATGCTGATGCCCAGATCGTCGGCGATCTGCTTGTTCAGCCGGCCGGCGACGATGCGTTCGAGCACCTGCGCTTCGCGCGTGGTCAGGCGCGACAGCAGGGCGTCGCGGCTGGCGGCTTCCTGGTGCTTGGAGAAGTCGACACGCGCGCGGTCGAGCATCTTCTCGACCAGGGCGACGAGTTCGTCTTCCTTGAAGGGCTTCTCGATGAAGTCTTCGGCGCCCTTTTTCATCGTGGTCACGGCCATCGGCACGTCGCCGTGGCCGGTGATGAAGGTGACGGGCAAGGGCGAGCGGCGTTCCAGAAGCCGGTCTTGCAGTTCGAGGCCGCTCATGCCGTCCATGCGGATGTCGGCGATCAGGCAGGCCACTTCGCGCGGGTCGAAGCGCGAGAGGAAACTCTCGGCGGAATCGAAGCACTTGACGCGGTAGTCCTTGCCTTCGAGCAACCACTGCAATGAGTCACGCACGGCTTCGTCGTCATCGACAACGTAGACCGTGCCTTTCTTCGGAATCAAGCTCATGAAGTGACGACCGGGTTGGTGGTGATGGGGCGCTCTGACAGAGCGCTTTGAACCGGCAGCGTGAACGAAAAACGGCAGCCCACTGCGGTCTCGCCATTGTAGAGGTTCTGGGCCTTGATCCGGCCCCGGTGGCTCTCGATGATGGTGCGGCACAAGCTGAGGCCGATGCCCAGGCCGTCGACCTTGGTCGAGAAGAAGGCTTCGTACAAACGGTTGATCACTTCTTCCTTCAAGCCCGGGCCCATGTCGGTCACGCTGAACTCGATCACGTCGCCTTCTTCGGCACTGTGCACCGGCACCACGCGCAGCTCGATGTTGCGGCGCTCGGGTGGCAGGCGGGCGTTGTCGATCGCCTCGGCCGAGTTCTTCAGCAGGTTGAGCACCACCTGCTCGATCAGGATCGGATCGACCATCACTTCGGGCAGGCGCTGCGCCACGTAGGTGCGGATCGACACATTGCGCCGGCGCAGCTCGATGCCGGCCAGATCGACCGCGTCTTCGACGATGTTGTGCGCGTAGGCCGGCTGGCGTTGCGGCTCGCTGCGTTTCACGAAAGCGCGTATGCGGTGGATGATCTGGCCGGCGCGTTGGGCCTGGCGCGAGGTCTTCTGCAGCGCCGCGATCAGGTCGTCCTTCTCGATCGCGTTGTTCTTCACGCGGGTGACCATGCCGTTGCAGTAGTTGGTGATCGCGGTCAGCGGCTGGTTCAGCTCGTGCGCGACCGACGAGGCCATCTCGCCCATCGTGACCAGCCGGCTCGTCACCTGGGCCTTGTCGGCCTGGCTCGCGGCCAGGGTTTCGGCGGTGCGGCGCGCGGTGATGTCGGTCGCGATCAGCATCTGCGCCAGGCGCCCGTCGGTCCACTGCAGGTAGCGCGCGCGCACGTCGAACCACTTCTGCAGCGACTCGATGTAGACCTCGCGCGAGTCCGAGCCGGCCTCTGTCAGCTCCTGTGTCGGCAGGCCGCCGAAGTTGTCGACGGAGTCGTCGACTTCGGCGAGGAACGGGATGCCTTCTTCCGCGCCGGCCAGCAAGGCGTGGCCCTGCGAATCGGCGCCGAACCACAGGCGGAACGAGCGGTTCGCGAACAGCAGCTCGCCCTGTTGCACCGAGAGCACCGACACCGCGGCGTCCAGCCCTTCGAGCACGGTCGTGAAACGTTCGTGCGACGCCGAGAGCTGGTCACGGATGCGCTTGGCCTCGGTGATGTTGGTCATCGAGGTCATCCAGCCGGTCTGCTGGCCTTTCGGGTCGATCAGCGGCGACACGTACATGCGCGCGTCGAACACCGAACTGTCTTTGCGCATCACTTTCACCTCGATGCCACCGGCCGGGCTGCGGCCCTGCAGTTCCTGTTGCAGCAGGCGCCCGTTTTCTTCCAGCCGGTCGGGCGGCCAGTAGGGCAGCGGCGGCTTGCGGCCGACGAGGTCGGCCTCGGAGAAACCCGTCATCGCACCGAAGGCCGGGTTCACGTAGGTGATGCGGCCTTCCATGTCCATCGCGCGCATGCCGGTCAGCATGGAGTTTTCCATCGCGCGGCGGAAGTTGGTTTCGGTGACCAGCGCACTTTGCATCTGCTGGCGCCGGCCCATGTGGCGCCAGGTGCCGAGCAGCATCCAGACCGTGAGCACCGAGAGTGCTGCGACCATCCAGAACAGGGTGTTGCTGATCAGGCCGATGGAGGTGCGGTAACCGTGGCCGCGCAGCACCAGGCCGTTGCCGGCCGGCGCCAGCGGCAGGTCGTGCACGATCGAAGGCCGGGGCGCGGCGGCGCCGGGCATCGACGTGACCGTGCTCGCGAGAACGCGCCCTTCGGCGTCTAGCAGGCTGATGGCGTGGCGCACCGAGATGTCCTTGGGCACGTTGCGGCGCATCAGGGCTTCGATGGAAAACTCGGCGATCAGGGCGCCCGAGAACGCACTGCGCTCGATCAGCGGCACCTGCACCTGGAAGACGGAATTGCCGAAGGTGTCGGCGAACGCCCGCGAATACACCGGCTGGCGCTGCGTGCGCGCGGCCACGAAGGCCGCTTCGGGGGCGCTGTCGCTGCCTTCGACGGGAAACGACGCGGGCGTGTCGTCGACGGTGATCGCGGCTTCGGCCGGGAAACTGGTCGACGAATAACTCGCTTTCACGCTGCGCGCGCCGTTGACCCAGATCAGGTTGGTGATCTCGGGGTGTTCGCGGGTGAAGGTCCCGGCCTGCGCCAGGAATTGGTCGCGGTCGATGGCGCGGGTGACGATCTCGCGCGCGATGCGCACCAATTGCTCCTGGTCCTCGATCAGGCGCAGGCGGATCTGCTGCTGGGTGATTTCGGTGTCGCGCTTGACCGACTCCTGCTGGCGCTCGAATTCCTCATTGCGCAGATACCAAAACGCCAAGATGATCGCAGCGAGGAAGAGCATCACCGAGACCAGGGGGCCGAGTGTGGCGAAGTGGTCTTGCCGGCTCGCCGACTGGCGCCGCCACCAGCGGCCGAAGAGGCGTTCGGGCCAGGTTCGGGGAGGGCGGGGAAGCGGTGTGCCCTTGATGGCAGATGTCATCGACGGATTATCAAGCTTGGCCGGAGCGGCCACCGGAAACGGGTTCCGGAAGCAGGGTTTGCCCGTTCGGGAATTCATATAGTGAAATTGACTCGCGCCATTTGGAAAAAGTTGGGAGTTGTGAGAAACTCCCGCCGACCCGAAAAATTCAACTCTGGAGACGAGCATGTCAGCAATGCCTGAGTCATTTGGTGCCGCCGCGAACGACGCCGATGCCCAAGAAACCCGTGAGTGGCTGGACGCGCTCTCTGGGGTCATCGGCGCCGAAGGCGCGGATGACGGAAAAGAGCGCGCCCACTTCCTGCTCGAGCAGCTGATCGACCAGGCGCGCCAGGCCGGCATCGACGTGCCGTTCTCGGCCAACACGGCCTACGTGAACACCATTCCGACCGACCAGGAAGAGCGCACGCCCGGCAACATCGAACTCGAAGAACGCCTGCGCACCTACATGCGCTGGAACGCGATGGCGATGGTGGTGAAGGCCAACCGCCTGCACCCGGCCGATGGCGGCGACCTCGGCGGCCACATCTCCAGCTTTGCGTCGCTGGCGACGATGTTCGGCACCGGCTTCAACCACTTCTGGCACGCCGAGAGCGAAGGCCACGGTGGTGACCTGCTGTATATCCAGGGCCACTCGTCGCCCGGCGTCTACGCGCGCGCTTTCATGGAAGGCCGCATTTCGGAAGAGCAGTTGCTGAACTTCCGCCAGGAGGTCGACGGCAAGGGCATCTCGAGCTACCCCCACCCGAAGCTGATGCCCGAGTTCTGGCAGTTCCCCACGGTCTCGATGGGCCTGGGCCCGCTGATGGCGATCTACCAGGCGCGCTTCCTCAAGTACCTGCATGCGCGCGGCATCGCCGACACCGCCAAGCGCAAGGTCTGGGTGTTCTGCGGCGACGGCGAGATGGACGAGCCCGAATCGCTGGGCGCCATCGGTCTGGCCGCGCGCGAAAAGCTCGACAACCTGATCTTCGTGGTGAACTGCAACCTGCAGCGCCTGGACGGCCCGGTGCGTGGCAACGGCAAGATCGTGCAGGAGCTCGAAGGCGAGTTCCGCGGCTCGGGCTGGAACGTGATCAAGCTGCTGTGGGGCAGCTACTGGGACCCGCTGCTCGCCCGCGACAAGGAAGGCATCCTGCGCAAGGTGATGATGGAGACGGTCGACGGCGACTACCAGGCGATGAAGGCCAACGACGGCGCGTTCGTGCGCAAGAACTTCTTCGGCCGCCACCCCAAGCTGCTCGAGATGGTCTCGAAGATGAGTGACGAAGACATCTGGCGCCTGAACCGCGGCGGCCACGACCCGCAGAAGGTGTACGCCGCGTTCCACAAGGCCGTGAACACGACCGGCCAGCCGACGGTGCTGTTGATCAAGACCGTCAAGGGTTACGGCATGGGCAAGAGCGGCGAAGGCAAGAACACCGCGCACCAGACCAAGAAGCTGATCGACGAAGACGTGAAGGCCTTCCGCGACCGCTTCAACATCCCGATCGCCGACGACAAGCTGCACGACATTCCGTTCCTGAAACCGGCCGACGACACGCCGGAGATGAAGTACCTGCACGAAAAGCGCAAGGCACTCGGCGGTTACCTGCCGCACCGCCGCACCAAGGCCGACGAGAAATTGACCGTGCCGGAGCTGAACACCTTCAAGGCCGTGCTCGACGCGACCGCCGAAGGCCGCGAGATCTCGACCACGCAGGCCTTCGTGCGTTTCCTGACGCAGCTGCTGCGCGACAAGGAGCTCGGGCCGCGCTCGGTGCCGATCCTCGTCGACGAAGCCCGTACCTTCGGCATGGAAGGCCTGTTCCGCCAGATCGGCATCTACAACCCCGCAGGGCAGAACTACACGCCGGTCGACAAGGACCAGGTGATGTACTACCGCGAAGACAAGGCCGGCCAGGTGCTGCAGGAAGGCATCAACGAACCCGGCGGCATGAGCAGCTGGATCGCGGCGGCCACGAGTTATTCGACGAACAACCGGATCATGATTCCGTTCTTCGTCTACTACTCGATGTTCGGCTTCCAGCGCATCGGCGACATGGCCTGGGCGGCGGGCGACATGCAGGCGCGTGGTTTCCTGCTCGGCGGCACTTCTGGCCGCACGACGCTGAACGGCGAAGGCCTGCAGCACGAAGACGGCCACAGCCACATCCTGGCCGGCACCATTCCGAACTGCATCAGCTACGACCCGACCTTCGCGCACGAGGTCGGCGTCATCATCCACCACGGCCTGAAGCGCATGGTCGAACGGCAGGAGAACGTCTACTTCTACCTGACGCTGCTGAACGAGAACTACCCGATGCCGGGGCTGAAGGCCGGCACCGAAGAGCAGATCATCAAGGGCATGTACCTGCTGGAAGAAGGTGCGAAGAAGACACCGCGCGTGAACCTGCTGGGCAGCGGCACGATCCTGCTCGAAAGCGTGGCCGCGAAGGCGCTGCTGGAGAAGGACTGGGGCGTGGCCGCCAACGTGTGGAGCTGCCCGAGCTTCAACGAACTGGCGCGCGACGGCCAGGACGTGGAGCGCTGGAACCTGCTGCACCCGACGGACAAGAAGCAGCGCGTCGCCTACGTCACCGAGCAGCTCGACAAACACGCCGGCCCGGTGATCGCATCGACCGACTACATGAAGAACTACGCCGAGCAGATCCGCGCTTTCATGCCGAAGGGCCGCACCTACAAGGTATTGGGCACCGACGGTTTCGGCCGCAGCGACTTCCGCAGCAAGCTGCGCGAGCACTTCGAGGTCAACCGCCACTACGTTGTCGTTGCCGCCTTGAAGGCACTGGCCGACGAGGGCACGGTGCCGATGGCCAAGGTGGCCGAGGCGATCAAGAAGTACGGCATCAATGTCGACAAGATCAATCCGCTGTACGCATAACAAGAGCGACGGAGACAACGAACATGGCAACGGTTGAAGTCAAGGTCCCCGACATCGGCGACTTCGCGGAAGTGGAAATCATCGAGCTGATGGTCAGGCCCGGTGACACGGTGAAGGCCGAGCAGTCGCTCATCACGGTGGAGAGCGACAAGGCCTCGATGGAGATCCCGTCTTCGCACGCCGGTGTGGTGAAGGAGATGAAGGTCAAGCTCGGCGACAAGGTCAAGGAAGGGTCGCTGGTGCTGGTGCTCGAAGTGGCGGGTGAAGCGGCTGCGGCGGTGGCGGAAGCACCTGCTGCCGCGCCGGCTGCTGCAGCGCCTGCACCTGCTGCAGCGCCCGCAGCGGCACCGGCCGCCGCCAGCGCCGCCGGCCCGGTCGATGTGGTCGTGCCCGACATCGGCGACTTCGATGAAGTCACGGTCATCGAGGTGATGGTCGCGGCCGGTGATTCGATCAAGGTCGAACAAAGCCTGATCACGGTCGAGAGCGACAAGGCCTCGATGGAAATCCCGTCGTCGCACGCCGGCGTGGTGAAAGAGATCAAGGTCAAGGTCGGCGACAAGGTCGCGAAGGGCAGCCTGGTCGCGGTCGTTCAGGCGGCGGGTGGCGCCGCGCCCGCAGCCGCAGCCGCTGCGGCTGCGCCTGCACCCGCTGCTGCTTCGACGCCCGTGGCCGCGCCCGCCGCGTCGGCAGAAAAGGCCCTTCCCACGGCCGCGCTCCCGGCCCACGAGCCGACCGTTGCGAAGGGTGCGTTGCCGCACGCCTCGCCCACGATCCGCAAGCTCGCCCGCGAGCTCGGCGTGCCGCTAGCCGAAGTGAAGGGCAGCGGCCCGAAAGGCCGCATCACGCAGGAAGACGTGCAGGGTTTCGTCAAGGGCGTGATGGCCGGCACCGTGCAGACGCAGGCGCAAGCCGCGAAGGCACCAGCAGCAGCCGCTGCAGCCGGTGGTGGTGGCCTCGCCGGCCTGCTGCCGTGGCCGAAGGTCGACTTCACGAAGTTCGGCCCGGTCGAGCGCAAGGACCTGTCGCGCATCAAGAAGATCAGCGGCGCGAATCTGCACCGCAACTGGGTGATGATCCCGCACGTCACCAACAACGATGAGGTCGACATCACCGAGCTCGAAGCCTTCCGCGTCTCGACCAACAAGGAAAACGAGAAATCCGGCGTGAAGGTCACGATGCTCGCGTTCGTGATCAAGGCCGTGGCCTCGGCACTGAAGAAGTTCCCCGACTTCAACGCCAGCCTCGACGGCGACACGCTCGTCTACAAGCAGTACTTCCACATCGGCTTCGCGGCCGACACGCCGAACGGGCTGGTCGTGCCGGTGCTGAAAGACGCCGACAAGAAGGGCGTCTTGCAGATCAGCACCGAGATGGGCGACCTGGCGAAGAAGGC
>Ga0209895_1000081_pt1 | contig 15233 bp, 16 predicted proteins | sample GWRWT4_1June14_FD_187194 | JGI IMG/M metagenome (GOLD analysis project Ga0209895, IMG submission 187194) | Sand microcosm microbial communities from a hyporheic zone in Columbia River, Washington, USA - GW-RW T4_10-June-14 (SPAdes) (version 2) ...
CTCCCCCCCTAGCCTAGCCTAGCCTACTGATGTCTATATAAAGGGCTGCGAAAGACGTTTAAGAAGCATGCGACTTCGCGTTCAAGGAACTCCGCAGACGTCCGCACCGCGCACATATAGACGCGTTCAAAGGTACGTAACTTCATTCTTTCAACCTGGATCGCCATCGCCTACTACCTGGTTATCATCCTATATACCGCACTACGGAAGATGGCCACAAATACCGTATCAAACCCTGCATGTGGTGCTGCCGCAGAAGATGGTCCGCCTGCGAAAAAGTCGATGTCCGATGCGGCTACTGCTACTTCGTCTGGCCCGAATGGAAAAGATCAGGTGACAAGTAACACCACGTGGCATTTCAAATACTGGTGTCCTTACTGCGAACGTAGTTACTGCTGTCCGGTAGAAAAGTATATGTGCGCGAAAATACAAACGTGTAAGCTAATGCACGTAGAACATCCGCAACAACACGACGCCTTTCGTATGGTTCGAGAACCACACCTGGAAACGCGTAAATGTTATGTGATGCGCTATCGTGATGACGGAACTATGGAGGAATGCTCTGACTCTGATTAGTTTGTAATACACGCTTTTAAAGCGGTGTAAGAAGCGAGCGGTTGCGGCGCTTTGTGCTTGTGCGAAAGCACGCTGTTCGAACCAGTGCAGTAAAGTACTTTGTATCGTACGAAGCAAGCTACTCCCCCCCCCTAGCATGACTCGGCTTAGCCCGACTCGACCTAACGCGCCAACGTCTATATAAAGGGTAGAAAACGGAGAAGAAACAGCGGCTTCTCTTCGGTCTACTGGCATAATAAACCTCTAGCACCAGCTACTCCGGCGTTTTTACCTCCTGCTTTCGAAGCAAGCAGTACGCAAGCAACTCCACGCTATGACCTCGACGCATACAGATACTGCAGCTGCCGTGTCGGATTCATACTCGAGCGAAGAATCAGCTACTCCGGCGAAGAGACCAAAGAAAACGTCGCTATCTACTGCAGAAACTGCAGGTACAAGTACGGCTTCTGGTACGAACATCCGCTGGATCGACCAAATCCCGCACAACCAACGCTACACGGATGAACAGGTAAAGCACGGCAAGACCACTGTAAGGGTCGCTAAATAACAATACACTTACTTGTACTAAATAGATTGAGTTCCACAACATGCTTTTGGCACCTATCCGAATCAATGGATCTTCAACTCCGACGAACTCGCAAATCCCTGGAAATAGCGTTCGGCTCATCGATAGTCACCTAAGGGAAGCACCTCAAACAGAGGACAACGGCTACAACGAAATATCTGGAGATCAACAAAGTCCACCAGAAATCGAAGGGAGACCTCGAGAGTTCGAACAGCTACCTTCTCTACTCGAAAGCGGTACTACGCAGTTTGGCAGCGGTACAATCAAGACGCAGACGTGGAAACCTTCAGAGACTTGTACTTCTCTACCTGAGTTTTTACTAGCCTTTGAAGGTATTGTTTCGCGTTTCATACTAAACAAAGTCCAAAACCGACCAGTATCGGCAAAAATACTCCTAGACGTAAGCGTCGAGTATGCTAAGCTTGTCGGAGATAAGCTAGAGGCGACAGTTAAAGCGGTCTTGCGTACTACAGCGGTTGCGGTAACACCGGGACAAGACGCCGACGAAGTTGCAAGCAAACTGTGCGATTTAATATGGCAGCGAAATCAAAATTTCATTAGCCAAAAATCAGGCCTGATTGTTTATCAAGTTCATTGGGGTAAAACAACCGTAGGATCGTTCAATCCTCTGCGCGGCGCAGCATATGTCGAACTGCCGACCAGAGTTCGTACAAAGAAGGCGGTAATCAATGTCAAAAACACTGATGAAAGATGCTTTGGGTACGCAATACTTGCTAGCAAGTACGCTCACCAAGTGCAGAAAAAGTTGGCTAACGACCCAAAACAATACACGAAGTACTTTGCTGTAGAAAGACTTGATCAAATTCAGTACCCAGTAGCTATTTCTGAGATGAGCGAAGTAGAACGTACACTGAACATCGCAGTCAACGTATTTAGCTTTACAGATGACGCCGGCGAAGGGATGTATCCAGCGTACCTGAGTCAGATCAACCGCAAATCGGCAATCAATCTGCTGTACTGGCGAGGACATTACTCGTGGATTTCACAGTTTTCGAGACTAATGTCAAGCGTTACGAAACATCAGGGGAAAAAGCATTTCTGTATGAAGTGTCTAGGACACTTTAGCACTGAAAACGTACTATTACGACATGAGGAGGTGTGCTCAGGCGACGTGTGTCAACAGGTTATGTCGATGGCGCCTGAAAACAGCATTCTTCAGTTCACCAACACACGATATCAGCAGCGTTGCCCGTTCGTTGTGTATGCCGATTTCGAATGCATTACTAACCCGGTGCAGCCACAAGGCCAGGAAACACCCGAAAACACGGATCCGCTAGACATAGAGCCTAAGGCGGCGTACCAAGTGCACAAACCATGCTCTGTAGGACTGCTTCTAGTGAGTACGTTAGACAATACAAACGGGAGTACGTCGACACACCACTATGAACATCACTTTGGAGAAGACTCTCCAACATGGTTCCTAAATCGGTTGGCAGAAATTGAGGACCAATGCATGTCTGTTTTGTTGAATCCTCAACGTCTACTTATGACCGCAGAAGACACGCAAAAGTTTCAGAGAGCCAAGGAGTGTTACCTGTGTCGTAAAGCGTTTCGTGAGCAGGAAGTCAAGGTGCGCGATCACGATCATGTTACAGGTAAATTTCGTGGAGCAGCTCACCAGATATGCAACCTACTGTTGAGACGTCAATACAAGATTCCAGTGTTCTTTCACAACTTTCGTGGCTACGATGGACATCTTTTAGTCGCTGCGCTAGGCAAAGATGCGCAAAAGACCAAGGCGGCAAAAGAGAAAGCGCGCTCCTTGCGGGTAATAGGCCAAGGTATGGAAAAGTACCTGACTCTGTGCTATGGCGATCATATCGTGATCAAAGACTCTCTACAATTCATGGCAGAGTCTTTAGATAACCTGGCAACAAGCTTGTTACGCTCCGGCGAAGAAAAATTCGGTCTGCTACGTAAAGAATTTGCAGAGTACGCTCAAAACCCGACGAAATGGAACATGCTTTTGCGCAAGGGCGTTTACCCATACGACTATATGAACAGTATGGATCGCTTTACCGAGCGAGCTCTGCCTACGATCGAGAGCTTCTTTAACCGTTTACGCCAAGAACCATGCAAACCAGAAGACTACGAACATGCTTCAGCTGTTTGGAGAGAGTTTGGATGCGAGACCCTGCAAGACTATCACGATCTGTACTTGAAAGCAGACGTTTTGCTGCTAGCTGACGTTTTCGAGACGTTTCGCAGTGTATGTATGCAAAACTATGCGTTAGATCCAGCACACTATGTCAGTGCACCACACCTATCATGGGACGCTATGCTCAAGAGTACAGAATGCAAGCTCGAGTTGCTCAGCGATCCTGAAATGTACAGATTGTTAGAAGGCGGTCTCCGAGGCGGAGTAGCCATGGTTTCAAAACGCTATTCCAAGGCAAATAACCCACGCATTGCAAACTACGACCCGTCAAAGCCAGACGTTCATCTTATGTATTGGGATGCGAACAATCTTTACGGATGGGCGATGAGCCAATCTCTACCCGAAGGCAAGTTTCGCTGGCTTGAAGACGACGAAATCGAGTCAATCGACTGGTCAAAAACTAGGAAGAACTCCGACACTGGTTACGTGTTAGAATGCGATTTGGAGTATCCCGAAGAGCTACATGACAAGCACAACGATTATCCGCTAGCGCCAGAGCGACTTGCTGTAAATGCTAAAATGTGGAGCAGCACTCAGCGAGATCTTCACATGGTCTACGCGCAGAAAGACGCACTCGCCACTGGGATGAGCAGCACGAAGCTAGTACCGAACCTATACCCAAAGACTCGCTACTGCATACACTCGAGAAACTTGAAGTTCTACCTGAAGCAGGGTATGCGACTACTCAAAGTTCATCGGGCCATTGAGTTCAAGCAGAGCGCCTGGATGCGACTTTACATCGAGAAAAATCAGAACCTGCGCGCTGCGGCAACAAGCGACTTTGAAAAGAACTTTTACAAGTTGATGAATAACGCATGCTACGGCAAGACTTGTGAAAACCAGCGAAAGCGCACCAACATACAGCTGGTAACTGACGTAGATAAGACGCAAAAGCTGCTTGCCTTACCGCAGACGCTTAGTTTCCGAGTGTTCACGTCTGACATAGCCGCAATCGAGCTGATGAAGCCGCGGTGTTTGATTAATCGGCCGTTTTACGTAGGGTTTACTGTGCTAGAGTTTGCCAAACTACACATGTACCGCTTCCATTACGATTTTGTAAAGCCACTTTGGCCCGACAAGAAATCACAACTGCTGTTTACGGACACTGACTCGCTTATGTACGAGATTGAGGACACTCATTTGTACGAGAAAATTTGGCGGCATCGCGACGAATTCGATCTGTCCGACTATCCGAAGGACTTTTTCCACGACGCTACGAACAAGGCCATAATAGGCAAGTTTAAGGATGAGGCTAAAGGAAAGACAGCAGAAGCGTTTGTAGGTTTGCGAGCCAAAATGTACTGTTGGAAGCTTTCGAAGCAGCTGGCCGACAACACTTACGCAAGCGAGGAGAAAGCTAGAGCCAAGGGAATCCAACGTGCAGCAATGCGGGATGTTCGCTTCGAAGACTACGAGCAACAAATACGCACACCACACGAACACAAGGTCACGAACAGACGCATTGGATCACATTTGCATCGTCTTTACACTTACGAGTACGATAAGAAGGGCTTGTGTTCGTTCGACGATAAACGATACATCCTCGAAGACGGCATCTCATCGCTAGCATACGGCCACTATCGGGTGAAGCTCGACTACGACAAGAGACAGCGCGTTCTTACAGCGGAAGACACAGAGCAGGTACATACGTTTGCAGACACCTATCGCCAAGGGAACGTACGAAACATTGTCTTGGAGGACGATGAAGAAGACTTGAACGGAGGCGAAGACGCCACGCTTGCATTCGCGCCAGTACGCCCAACAGTTGTGCGTCCAGGACTGGATCCCGAGCAGCATACTTGGAAAGCTCGTATGCAGCAACTCGACCAAGTGATTGGTACAGAGAATCCGCTCGATATGCTTGATCTCTTAACTTTTGTTGCATAGACATGTGGCTAGTTATAACAACGCTGATTGTATTGTTTATGTTTACGTACGTTTACACATACTACTACCTACATACGTACTTTATGTATGTCAGCGCCGACGCTAGCAGCAGCAGTAGTAGCAGTACTTTGCCTAGAAGTAAGCCTCGCTCACCCTCCAGAGCAAGGTGTAGATAGCCAATGACCGCTAGACTACTTAAACAGTACGCACAGCTTGTTTAGTATCGATGTCTGATTTGACAATGGAAAATAAAAGCGACTTAGCCTTCTGGTTTCAACATCCTAGCAACATCTTTGTAGTTGGGCCGACAGGTTCTGGCAAGACTCAGTTCTTGGAGAACGCGCTAACCTTAAGACAGTTCACTCCTTCCCCAGAGCGGCTAGTTTGGGTTTATGCTGAATGGCAACCAGCTTACGAACGACTAAGACAACGCGTCAAATGGGGTTTGATAGTTGGTTTGAAGGACATCGAGTTTGTTAAGGATAACACGGACTATGAAGAAATCTACCAAAGTATGAAACCCGACATGAGAAACATGCTGGTGCTGGACGACCAAATGACAGAAGCTAAAAGTCATGCAGATCACTTAGCAAACCTCTTTGTGAAGGGATCGCACCATAGGAACATCACTGTAGTTTTAATGCTGCAGAACATGTTCGAGAAGGGAATGCGAACTGCTAGTTTGAACACCCAGTACATGGTGCTACTGAAAAATCCACGCGATAGAAGCCAAATCGGCAAGCTCGCTGACCAGCTCATGCCTAACAACAGACGCTTTCTTGTTAACGTTTACGAAGATGCTACACAGCTACCACATAGTCATTTGGTGCTGGACTTTCAGCAAAGCACCGAAGAAGTAATGCGCTTTTGGGCGATGTCACAAGACAAGGTTGCACGTGTGTACGTACCAGAGACTTACTCGCTGACTTAGGATACTTCTATAAAAGACCCTGCAGCAACTTACAGTTAGCATGTTTGATTAAACAGTAATCATATAAATATACAACGCTGGCTCCGACAAGAAGTACGAACAGCGCTGCTACCACTAAGCGCACACTCAAGTATCTGGCAGTGTGTCGCAACCCGGCGATAGTTAAGCAAGTGCTGAAGAACGCGCCCGATAGCGTACATAAAAGTCTGTGTAACATAGCGCTCAACGCGGCAAAGGGCGATATATCGTTCACTCAAAACCAGAAGAAGCTGTTCCGTAAACATCGTGCGCTGATACTTAAGCTAGCCGACAAAAAGGTCCCCTTGGCTCAAAAGCGACGAGCGGTACAACAGTCTGGCTCCGGCTTCTTCATCCCAGCTTTGATCGGAGGTGTTCTTTCCCTGCTTGGCTCAAGCGTCATCAACAAGTTTACTGGAGGAAGCTAAGTACCAACTAGAGTAGCTATGGTTAAAGTAGTAGCACGCAACCGAGCAGGTAGCTACCAACGCTTGGTAGTAATGACTGAGAAGGAGTATGAAGAGCTACGCGCCGCATCGCTGCTACTACCGAGCAAGAAGACTGGACCAGGCAACTTGCTTGTAGAGAAGTATTTGGACAACAATGCACATCCAGAACTTAGCATGAGCGAGCGGCTTGCCTTGTTCAATCAGGCCGTAGCACGTGAAGAGGCGGGTCGTCAGTTTACCGATGGACGGGTTGCTACTTCTACAATGAAACCCCAATATATGGACGCTCCGACTACGAAGCCACAGCTTGCAGAAGTTCCGGCTACTACTACTCAGGCAGAACCCACAAGTAGCGCAGCAGACGTTAGGAACGATGGAGCAGCCAAAGTAGAAGAAGAAGTACAAGAGCAAGACAAGCCGGCTACAACGCTACCTAGCGTAAGGGTTCCTGTAGTTCACGGACCTAAACTTGCCATGTTGAATGAAATACTTCAAGCGAGCGGTACTGTTAGCGTAGATAAACTAGGACGCGTTTACATAGATCGCACTCTTTTAGACGTTAAGTCAAATTACTTCGACTTGATGCGTTCTTTGTTCGTGCAATCTAAAAAGGACGCTGATCTTGCAGGACGTGCCCGCTTTCTGGAACATTTACATAAGCTAGGTGTTTCAGCACAGCAAGTGTTTACACGTAGCGCAAAAAGTCAGCTTAAGCACTTAGCCTCGCAACGTAAACAAGAAGGCGGCAAAACGCAGCGTAAGACACCTGAAAAACATACCAAGGGCATGCGTCCGCCAGGCAAACGTCCTAAGGTCTTGCTTATGTATCGCTAGGCTGTATGTGAGGACTTTGATTGAAATAAAGTACGTATGTTTATTGCCGACACTTTCTAGTACAACATTGGTTACCATTACACAAGTGCGTACGCGAACAGCACTGTATGCATGGTAGAGAGCTACGCAAGTTACGTACATATCTACGGACTAAACGGTCTTGCGGGTATACAAAGCGAGACGAACTAGTAGCAGCAAAGCGCAAAAGTACGTTTCTAATGTATGACGACGACCAACCAGACGAACGTCTGCAAAGGTAGAAAACACAGTAATGACCACAAACCAGCGAGCGCGAAGACTGAAACGAAACAGTGCTCCAACGACGAATACGCCTAGACATAGCAGTAACGCGGAGATTAGGGTAAGCTGCAGGTAGATTACCGTAAGAGTCGAAAAATTCTACCACAGATTTAGGCGAAGCAACATAACAAGCTACCCAGTGATGGCCAGGCTCCGAAGCAACATCGGTATTGATCACGAATGCGCACGGGTAAGAGTTAGAATCACGCGGCAGCTCCGTAGGAGCTTCGTCAGCAGCAAAAACACCCAGGAACCGACAAGGAGTGTTGCGCAAGGCCCGCGTAAGCAAGCAGTTTAACTCGGAAGTGTTCATTAAGACACCAAAGGACTCATTAGCGCATGAGAGAAGGTGAACGATGAACGCGTTTCGGCAAGCACAACAACTTCGAAGACGTCTTCAGTAGCGGCCGAAAAAGTAAGGTTGAGCGCAGCGGTGCCAACCAGTTGTTCGCCTAGCAGAGCTCCATGTTCTCGCCGAGGAACCAAGCAAAAGGGAAACACAGTAAAGCCATGACCATACTCATCTGGGGTCAGAGTGATCGTCGTGTTACCTTCATGCGCACCGACGAAGGCGAGCGTTTCGTAGAATTCCCTTATATAGCCGTTCGGCTTTGAAAAGTCTGGCTTATACGCCACGCGCGGCAAAGGCACCGAGTTTACCTCAAGGTAAACCTTGTTTACGCTCTTGTGCATGAAGTTGAAAGGATTTTCGGCGTAAAGACCTTCTGAGGCGGTCTTCGAGATGAATACAACCAGTAGCCGATCGGGTAGAGTGCAGTTTTCGAAGAGCTTCAGTCTAGTGTTTCTCACACCTGCATTCACAACATGCCTTACCATGGAGATACGCCTTGCAGGGTAGCGCAGATTGTTCCCCGGTAGACTAGCAAAGAGCTTTTTGTGAGCCACAGCTAACTCTTCGCGTACTTTGATGCGCTGCACGATGAGCTTCAGCGAGGTAATGTGCACCTCGTACGCAGTTGTTTCCGCACCAGCAACCAACACAAAGCTGTTGGGCGATCGTTCGAGACGGAGCGCAATATCCCACTGAGGCGGCAAGTACACTTTTTCTTCCATCATATCGCATGATAGCTTACTCACCAGTGTGACGTCTGCTGAGCTCATAAACGCTTTCGTGCGATTGTCCATTCCAAGGTTGCCACCTCCCTTAACGTTCTTGTCAAACTTGTTCGCGGTATCCTTAGTCCAGCCGATCAAGGTTCCGCGCTTTTCGAGCACTTTTGAGCTGTGATTGAACAAAGCTTCTAGATACGCACGGTACGGATGTAAACCGGCGGAGTCTTCTACTTCCACGCCGTTGACTGAGACTTTGACATTTTTCCATAGGGACTGTGCAAAGTTATTAACAATGCACACTTTGTCTGCAGAACTAGCATGCGTATGATCACAAGCTTCGCCGTTCGGTTTTGTTACTTTACATGTTACCACTAAGTACGAGTTGTGCAGCGCAGTATAGTCGTTGGACTTTGGTATAGTTAACAGTAAATTTTTGCTATTTGCTTCGTTTTGCAGTACTTCCACCTCCTCTTGCCAAACATCGAGGACTTCCTTTTGCATAGGCTCCTCATGCAGGTAGTCCAGCTCTTGAGGCAGCAAGCCAAACTCGTCAGACATGACAAACTTAGAAGTTGAGCGATTCGACAGGAACTTTGTGACGCCGAGCTTGCTTCACCTTGCGAGTCTTGCGAGCCTTGCGGGGTTTGCGGGTTTTGCGAGACTTGCAGGTTCTTTCAGACTTTTTAGTCTTGCGAGTCTTGCGAGGCTTCGTAGACTTTGCGTCTGCTTTTATACCTAACAGTCTGCGCAACCTTCCCTTGCCGGCTTGAGCAGGCTTACGCTTTGCTCCCGACTCTGCAGAATCGCTAAATGCTCCCACCAACGCAGGGAGCACAGCGCCCTTCAGCGCATCTTTCAACTCTGCACCTTTCGCAAAGCTACTAGCAGAGTCCAGCAGGAACTTGGATGCTCCACGTGCAATGTACGGTGCTACTGTACGGAACATGTCCTTTGCAGATCCACCGAACTTGTCTGGCCGTGTCTCTCCGCTCCATCGACGCGCACCTCGAAACACTATGTCCACCGATCCACCATGCTGCCGGTGCGTCAGAGCACGCAGATACTTTTGGGTCAATGCGTCGACAGTCATTTACAGATAGGATGATAGTTAAAACATAACTAGTGTACCAAAAAGCATGATTTATATACCGGCAGCAGAATCCTAATTATCGCTCTTCACTCTGCGGAAGCGAAGTGTAACAATCACCGGGCTGCTACTGTTGTGTGGAAAGATTAGTTGATCGCCAGCATGGTCCGTTAGTTCAATCTCTATAGTACTAAATGTGTTGCGATACACTGGTACATAGTTTGGCGTTACACCACGTAGGGCGTCTTCATATTCCCCATACTTCGCATGCACAACAACAGTATCAAGTAGTTGTGCTTCGATGTTCCCTACGTTGCGTAGGGCGGCTACGTCAGCATACAACATAAGCTGACGCACCATTGGAATTGCTGGTTTGTCAACTACCTTGTTATGAATCCAACAGTACTGTTTCAGTTGCGATACTTGCATGCTTGCAACTTGCTCTTTGTTAGGCAACTGCACTCCTCCGTAGTACTTGAAAGGTACCTTGTTACCTTCAAAGACACCTTTAAATGCGTAATTGAAACCAAGCACTTCCATTACATCTAAGTCGGTAGGACCAGCCAAAGAGGCGATACGTATTACGTATAGCTTGGTATCGTCTCCGTCTTCTGCATTACAAAGTTTCGCACTTCCAACAGCATCGAAGTAACTGTATGTAATATCCAAATCTTCGAAGACATTTTCAAAAGCCTTCATGATCTCCGAACACAGCGTTAAACCCATATGATCAATAGACGTGTAAACACCTGCTGGAAAGGTAACACATCTGTAGTTCATGTTCGTCACAAACCCATCTGAAGCCCAAGACGCATCCTTCCACGGTGAAGCTGTTCGAGTGAACCGCTGTTCTTCCAAAGATGCTGTTCGAAGTTCGGTATCGACAGCATAAGTGTCACCTGTAGTTTTGAGGTCACGTACATAGACACCTAGCATTTGTGGCTTTGCGAAGTTGTACCAGCGATTTTGAAGCTGCAGACGCGTAGCAGCCACTTCCCAAGCTCCACTCAACTGTATAGTTTTGCTTAGTCGTGTGACAAACTTCGACGGAGTGTTGTTCGGGTCCTCCTTAGAGAAGACGTTGCTAGGCAACGTAATGCTAAACTCGTCGTCCATAGTAGTAGTAAGAGTGATTACAATAGTGATATTTCACAAGGTGTTGGGATCGGAAACATCAATGCAAGCAGCTTATATGGAGATGTACAAGGTACTTTATTGCATAGACAACTAATAAGTAAGACGTCTCGAACATGATACTTTATTGCATATCGCGTAGCGTAGACTTCTCAACCCAGCTATTGTAAGTCGCAGGCCAGCCCTCCCATTTGACTAGCACCTCGCGAACACCGTCTGATCTTCGCCTTTCAGCTAGCACCTTTTCAACTACGTACTCACCACGCCGCACAAGTTGTAGCTCTTTTGTATAGAAACGTCCTTCAATGGGCTCATCCTTGGCGTCCCGCAGCTCGAACATCGGCACCGGATGCTTGACCACGCGGTTCACATTGAACAGCTCGTCACTCCAGTTAGGTGCGTAACCCTTCTCGAATGTTCCTTTCCAACGACTGATGCGCACTACCTCACCGGCCTGTGGGACGTTTTTACTAGACTTCAGACGCAACTTGTTTGCAGATCCATACAGACGATACCAAATATGTCGCTCATGTTCTTTGCGAACATCGGCAGGTGCCATACCAATAGATCGATGAAACGATTTGTTGTAGCTGTCAACCAATTGCTGTAGTACATCTACGTACCGCTTAGCGTTCTTGGATGTCAGGTAGCGAAACATACGTGTTTTCAGTGTGCGGTTGAAGCGTTCAACAACAGCAGCCTTCTTGTCACTGTTGCTAGTAAAGTGGTGAACTCCCTTTTGCTTCAACAGCTGCTGTACCGGTTTGCAGAGAAACTCTTTACCCTTGTCAGTTTGTAGGCGTTTAGGTAAACGCTTGCTTACCTGGAACAGCTTGTGGAAAGCCTCAACTACGTCCTGACTACTTTTGCTTTTAATGGTCACTACCCAAGCGTGCTTACTGAAAACATCAATACAAGTTAGTAAGTAGCGAATCCCACCGTTGTCCTTTGCCAGATGTTGTACTTCAGCCAAGTCTGCCTGCCACTGATCGTCGATACCGCGTACATACGTATGATTACGCACAAAGGTTCTTCTCACAGGTTTGTGGCGTGCATAGGTCTCTTGATCAGCAAGGAAGTCTTCCACTCGCTTACGCGAAACCTGCAAGCCTCTCCGCTTTGTCTCGTTTAGTAAACGTTCAATACCACCAAAGCCACCAGCACTCGCAGGATCATAGTAAATTTCGTGCAGCGACTCTTCTATAGTCTTCGGAACTTTAGAAGACAGGTTCCGACGACGTCGAGGTACCATTGCTGAGCGCAAGCGTTTGAGCAATGTTATGAAGAGACGCAGCGGCAGACGATAGTTTACTTAGATCGCCACTACATACAGCAGCGATTGTTGTTATTAGTGTTATCGCTAAAATCGATAATACGACAGCTACCCGAATAATTGACAACGGCGAGTTGCTTCTGTTCCACAACAGTGTGTTCAGTCGTTTTTGTTCTTCACAGACAGCGGGTATGTTTTCTTGTGCTATAAACAACGTTTGCGTTTCCTGGTCTAGTACTATTTCGATTTCAGTCGAGTTAGGAGTAGTAGCAGTAGTGTTATCGTTAGAGTCTGAGCAGGACATTTTCTTTTCCTCTCCAGGCACCTGGCGCTTTATTTCGCAAATCAACCGCTTAAATACTAGTAACGCTGTGACAAAGTCGAAGCGAAAACAAACCCTTAGTTAGGAGACTAATGAAGTCGCCAAGACCAAGCTCATCAGAACTGTCCAACGAAGACAACGTTTGGCGCGCACAGCACATAGCTAGCTGTAATACGAGTTCAGACTGAAACTGAAAACGAAGCAGATCGTCGCAGCGTTCAACCACATGAGGTACTATCACATTCTGCACCACGGACCTAAAGCACGATAACACCTCCGACTGCGGAAGCGCTATGTCAACACTCGAGTTCGTAAACAAGCCGTTTACTTTAGACAAGTGAAGCTCAGTGCTCGAGCACAACGATGTCTGCGGAAGCTCTGTGTTCGAGGGCGATATCTGCAGCAGCGGGTGCTGCGTCAGCTGGAGCGGCTGCTGCAGGAGAACTGGCTTTTCTTGACTTCGACTTACTTGCTTTCGGCGTGGCGCCTTCTTGGCGGGGCACATTTGAGGGTCTGCCGCGTTTGCGTTTAGAGGTGGTACTTGGGACGTCTTGCGCTTTCTTGTCTTTGTCTTGGCTAGCGCTGGGTTCTCGGAGTTCTCCGTCACACGCGTCGGTTCCTCGGACAGCGGAGGTAGGCTCGTCGACTGTGGTTGCTGCGACAGCAGAGACGCTCTCAGTGGAGAGACTTGCAGTTCCAGATCCCGACACAGCATTTCCAGGTCCAGCACTGGCGGCGACAGCGGCGCTCGAATCGCTAATGTCTTCAAACTCATTTGTGCTAATATGGACAAGGTCTTCCACTAACTGCACCGCATTCGATATCTTCGGCGCTACAGAAATGAGCGCCCGATATTGATCGACGGTGAGAAAGATATGGTTACCCTTCTTTCCCGGAGCCCAACGATTAGCTTTCCACCCGTCTTGCCGCCAAAACTTACCAAGCCCGACAAACAGCTTGTCGTTAATCGTAGCGACCTGTACTCCGACACTCTTGTTACCCTCTATACAGAACAGCAATCGTCTATACAGCCTAATTCTAGAATCTTCCTGTGAATCGGCCTGTGGTACGTCTATCTCCATGTCAAACACAAGCTCATACAGAAGACCAACTGAACAATCACAACATAGAAGCTTTGGATTCTGGGGACGTCCTTTTATACACGGAGGCAACTGTTTATTTCAGGTTAACACACCTACGTATACGATAAACATCAAAGCTAGCTATGCATATCCGACACATAGCCTTGCACACTCACAAGTGGCGGCGGCGGTATATCAAAGCATGCACATTAAACAAAGACTTGCATACGCACAAAGAGCGAACTATCAAGTGCGAACGTCGGTACTTCAAAGACCGACTATCAAAAGGCTGCGTTTTACAAGACGTAAACCTACACATTCAGGTACTTTGTCGGCAAACATCAAAGAGTTACTCACTAAAGGCGAAGCATCAATTAAAGGTCGTCTACGAACAACGGCGGCAAACATCAAAGCATAAGCAAAGAACGATCAATCAAGCGCATTAACTGCCGCGTTCGATTGTAACCTATTATACTTCGAAGATCTTATCGTTACACATTAATCTAGCAAAAAGTAATCATTATCAGAAACATTCATGGCGCGTGTATCTCCACTAACTGGAGAGCTAGGGCGAACAGACGAAACGTTAACTATCCTAGATACTGAAGCAACACTTCGTTGACGTCGAACAGGCGCTCCAAACGTGCTAGGGACAACACCGGCTCCGTTAGGTGTAGAAGTCATTATGGCTCTGCTAATCCCAGGAGATTCGGACGATTCGCTGCTGGGCACAAGTACAGTGTCATCTCCATTGAGACTTTCTGAGTAGTAATCATTCTGTACAACAACATCTCCAGGCTCACCTAGAGAATACTCAGTAGGTACAGACTTCCCAGCTTCTACCAACTTTTTACTAACTCCTAAGCAAAAGGAAAAAAGTTAGACAGGTTAAGTAACATAGGTTATGTTTTAAATTTTTATTATTGAAGACTTACCACGAAGAGCATCCTTCAACGCCTGCTTACAATCGTGTTTATCTCGAGACACCCAGCGAAAAGGTAGGCAGCATTCCACACATCGTACTTGCAAATAGCTGCATGTCCCAAAATGCTGCTTCACCTTCGACTCGCTATCAGTATACTTACAGAACAGATTGGGGCAAACGATCTGTCGCGCCGGACATTCGTAAGTCTCGTGGTGCAGCAAGTTCGTTATTGGACCACTCCAGGAACATGTGACGGCAGTAGAACTTGAACCTAAGCTACAGCGAGCCTTCACCAAACCAATGACAGCCTTTGATAATGGTTGCCAAGTAGAATAAATTTTCAGGTTGTCTTCGGCAAAGTCCACACGGCAGTATGGACAACAAACCATAGTTCGCTGCTCCCATTCATTGCGTGTAACGCCAGAAACCTGAAGGTGTCGTAGTAAGCAAGACATACACCCTATATGACCACACTTAGATATCTGCGCCGGAACACGAGGAATACCAAGGCAAATCGGACAAGTCCAAAGGCTTGGACTGATTTCGCCAGGTGGAGTAGAAAGTAAAAGTGAGGAGTCCAGCGACGCTGAGTTGAGA
>Ga0209895_1000110_pt1 | contig 10193 bp, 4 predicted proteins | sample GWRWT4_1June14_FD_187194 | JGI IMG/M metagenome (GOLD analysis project Ga0209895, IMG submission 187194) | Sand microcosm microbial communities from a hyporheic zone in Columbia River, Washington, USA - GW-RW T4_10-June-14 (SPAdes) (version 2) ...
TCGACATTGGTTCGATGACATTACACCGCGGAACAAGAACAAAAATGGTATCACCACTCTCCGATACCATACGAGCACCATTGAGAGTGTTCACCACTTTGAGATCACGTACCGCTGACAATGTGGTGCTGTCCGGAACTGGATTGTTGGGAACGATTCGGTTCACAGTGCCACTAAAAAATAACGTGTTCCCCTTCAGGGCTTCCATATCAACCATGTGCTCAGGCGAGGGTGCAATTTGCTCAAGGCTTGCCAACTTCACCTGCTTGCGTCCATCCCGTTTACTCTGTTGCCTCGTTCGAGGCACACCACACACAACTGCTGCTGTGTGGGCTACCCTGGTTCGTTGGCTCGAAGTTGTGTTTCTGGATTCGAATAGATGACGAATGCCAACATGTCGTTTCTTAGCTTTGGCTGTGGACGCGACGACGAATGTAGCGATTACGCCGACAAACGCAAAGCCAATGACACAAATCATTTTAAGTTCGAAAGTGTGATGAAACACAAAAACAATGCAAATGAGCGATGATTTTCAGTTTTGAAACGAAGCAAAGTATGCGCCTGCGCGCGATTAGTGTGGATGAATGTAGTCCAGACCAGTGGTTAAACGTGGAGTGGAAATGAACAATAAATCGCTGAACGTGGCACGCCCATATTAAAGTCAGTACTAATTTAACGACGTTTTTTTTTTCTTCTTCGTCTCAAACTCAACACGGGAAATGACCATGCTCTCCGCCGACGACCGGCATATCGCCATCTGTGTTGCTGCTGTCCCTCCCAGGCGACACTGATTTTAGTTATCGACAAAAGGTAAGAGCATGAAACGATTCTATGCAATCGTGCTGGCTGCCACCGGTAGCATAATGAATATTTTCCACATTTTGACGCGTGCTCACACTCTCTCCATCTTTTTGCTCGACACCACGGACGACTACAACAAGAAGCTGCCTTCATCATCTACACCAGCCTACCTTTCACTTTTGAAAGCATTCACGGAGCTGGGCCACCTGGATTCGTCATGATACTGAACGAAGTTGCCGCTTCTTCAAGAGAGTTTCATTCACATACTGAAATGGAGGATCAGTGCACGCCTGAAGGCGACTTTCGAACGGATCTGAAGAGGAAACGAAAGTACATCGAGAGTCGGAAAAAGATCCTAGAATAGTTTGAGGTCGTAATGGAGACAATACAGACGGCTCCCTGCATTTGGAGCACTGAGCGAGACACTGTTGGCCGACGACGGAGCCGATCGGGGGCGAGGGGGGCGCAAAGGAATCTATCTTGCAGGCACGCCAAACACGCTACGTAGAATATGATGCACAGTAATACAATAGTAATCATCCCATTCGACCGTTTCTGTACATAATTGCGCAACGCATCGCGTTCGATCGATTGTCATGGTTTATTTAATCCTAGTTTGTTTCTCACATCATGGAAATCACTTCTGTTAGCCGAATCATCAAATCTGCAAACCATTCATTCAGCTGAACAATGTCAACGGAATGCAAGGAAACGTAGACGGGCTCATGAATCTCCGACTCGGTTTTGTCGAAAGGAGAAACTCGGCGATACCATTCTGGGTCCTTTTTGCTTGTCTGCTTAACTTTCTATGAAATGGAAAAGCGTTCGTTTCACTTTGTACTAAAGAAAGTTGTCTTGATCTTGACGTGGGTCCACAGTCTCTAGGTGATGTGCTGCAGCTCGCCAGCATTGTGTTTTCCAGCGTTTTGTCTTGGCGTTCTTCCCCCGGTCGAGTGCCTATTCTCTTTAGCTCCTCTTTTGTTGAGGTCAGTCACTATCGGGAAACCGATTGACGCGGGTAATAACGGATGAGCATCATAATTTGTGTCTTGGGCATTCATAACACGATTCTTTCGTCTCTTGTGTCTGCTACTCCCAATTTAAAAAAGGCGAGAAGTGACTTTGGAAAGGTACTTGAACATGTGAATGAATGTGAGACAAAAGAAAATTTGTTTCCTCTTGGGGAGGTTCACGCAACGCTGAATGGCGATACACAATTTAAATCCAACGCTCAACGGTTGAAAGTTTCAATTCTGCGAGCTAAATGAACCTCGCGCAGTGCAATCTCAATAATTGACTCTGAATCGCCAACGTGGAGAGTGCACTTAACAGATTCACTCTCGTCCGTTTCACGATTGAGCGCGCATGCGTTCCAAGATTCATGGTGCACTCAATGCAAGCCAGTCAGGAGTAGTTAAACGTGTAGCTTAATAACTGACTCCGAATCGTGGAAAGTACACTTAACAGCTGAACTCTCGTCCGTTTCAAGATTAAGCGCGCATGCGTATCATGATCCATGGGTCACTAGTGCAAACCAGTCACGAGTATTCAACCGCAATAACCGTCAGACCAGTCGTGTCAGGAATGATCTCATCGTAAAAATTGCTCTACGGACGAACGGACGCCCTGAACACCGCCACACCGCGATCGGTATCTGAGACCGTAACCTATTACAGGAAGCACAGCCGATTACATGTAGCAAACATTTGTTTCCTTAACCAACGATATGTAAAATTCTATTCAGACGAACCGACGCACAGGACACGACCACACCGAGATGCGTATCGAAGATGTACTCTATTACAGAAAGTACAGCCGAGTACAACTAGCACACGTTTATATTCTTAACCAACGATGCCATCTCCTACCTCCCATTCAGAGTACATCGCCCGAATGTTGTGATGGATTAGGAAGGCATCATCCCAAAATGCCTCTCTGAATTCCTCTTCAAGCGGAGCCACCTGCCGCTGGATCCACCTCAGGAACCGGGTTCGAGTTTCGAAATCAAAGTCATGCGGATTGTACAGTTCCGCAATGGTGCTGCAGCCGTATGCATAAAAATGGTACCCAACGTCGAACTCCCGGTCGTCATTTGAGAGAGATTGTTCAACAAAAGCACGCTCCGCCATGTAGGCAGCACAGGCATCATCTTCATAAATCCACGTGCCGCATAATTGGTTTAGCATGAACACGTTTGTCCCGCAATTGCAATACGCTATTCGTTCGTTTTTTTTGTGTCTGCCACTCCCGTTGATAAATTTTGAGAAGTAAATTCGAAAAAGTACTTCAACGTGTGAATGAATGTGAGAGAAAAGAAAATTCGTGTTCAATTAAGGAGGTTAACTCAACGCTCAATCGCAATACATAATTTCCCCAACGCTTATCGGTTGGATGGTTCCAATTCTTTGAGCGAAAACAATTTCGCGTGTCGCACTCTCAATAACTGAGACTGAATCACTAACGGGGAGAGTGCGAATCACAATACATATCTGTGTGTACAAAATCCCTACATACATATATACAGTGCCACGTCAAGATAAGAATCCAACGGAAAGGAACGAAACCAAATAACTCAGCAAGGAGCGTTATATGCACGCTTGCACAGTTGGCGAGTTTTGTAGAGCGTTGAGTCAAAATGTAATTCATTTTTCTGTGTGTGAGATGGTGCTCTTGGATCCAATAACCGTTGACGAGGCGTACACAAAGTTTCAAAATGGATTGAACGACCTCACATACGAACGTGGAACCATTCACATGTCAAAAGCTTGCTTGATATGCGATGCATTACTGGAATGGAATGACACAAAAGTGATTCGAACCACGCGTTTGAAATCACTACAGTCACGTTTCCAGGGCGAAGGACCTGTATTCTTAGCAAGAAACGCAGCAACCATGAAAGCGTATTACACGTATCGAGGTGACGGGTGTGAGTCACGGTGGATGAATAAAATGTACCTGTCACCCCGTGGAGTCTACCGGCAAGATGAAGAAGGATTTCAGTGTTGCAATCAGTGTGTGAAGATCCTCGACACAAAAGTGAGGCCGTGTAAAACCGCACTGCCCCGCTTCGCGATCGCCAACGGTGCGGTATTTGGAGAGGCGCCACCCGAGCTGACTGATCTAAATGATGCTGAATTGGCGTTGGTGTCACTAGCTCGAACGAATAAGCACGTCTTTGCGTTCTACGGGGGTGCGCACAAATCAATACGGGGATGGCACAACCTCTACGAAAATGATGTTGAAGGAATCGCCCGAACATTGAACGAAGTGTCAGAATACACCGGAGGGAAAAATGTCATACTGTGCATACTGCTCGGCCCATTCACTCCGTTGCAAAAACAATTCGTAAAAAACAAAATGATGGTGACACCAGAGAAAGTCATTCGGGCGTTACGGTGGCTGAAACACAACAACGATCTCTATCGTGATATCACAATCCCCAATAGGGATGATTTAGCCACCCCCCTTATCATCGACGACACTCAAAATGAAGAATCCGTGGACTCTAATATTGAATCACGAATGGAGTACACCGTTGTGTTTCCGGACACAAGCCGGATAACATCACTAAATGGAGGGTGCATGACAAAGGATGAATTGATAGAGCAGGTTTTTAATCAGATGCAGACTACATCAGATACGGCGGTTATATCACGGCCAACACAGAATCGGCTAGTCGACTATCAAGGTGATGCTTTACTTCGTGCGTTCCCGCTCCAATTCCCATACGGACTCGGTTTGCCACCAAAATTGATTTCAAATCGGAAGGATCCAAAACATATTTCCACCTCTCAACTCGTTTATATGCAACACCTTCAAAAGCTAAGTATACGTCATTTCCACCGGAGTGATTTCATACTGGTGCTACACAACATGTACGAGCGCCAGCGAGCTGTCTCCGTATCGTACTTGCGTGTCATAAAACAATTGGGAAATGATTCTTTCGCGGAACAAATTGCGGAAATGAGTGTCGCACAATTGCACACCGCCATCAATCGAGCCCACGCTGGCCTACCCGTACTGGATCGACTTCCGAACGAATTTTTAAAATCCATTAACGCCGTTTGTAAATCAATGGGACACACAAACGACGCTGCCAAATCGGCCCGGTTGAACATGCTTGCAGACGCGGTGCGGTTTGGTACCGGTGCTGTGTTTTTGACCGTCACACCTGATGACAGCAACTGCCTCCGAATTAAGATCTATATAGAACACAAGAGCAACAATTCACCTGATCCCTGCTCTGCAAGTGAAGAAGAAGTGGAAGCCGATATTGAGATGAGTGTGAAACTTCGTCAAGACTACCCTGGATTGTGTGCATTTGACTTTCAGCAGATTACAGAACTCATGATCGAACACATCTTGGGATGGGACCGAATAAACCAAGTTTCGCACCCAAACGGAGGCGCATTCGGAGTCTTGGAAGCGTGGAATACCGCTATCGAGGAACAGGGTCGGAAAACGCTGCATTCGCACTGGATTCTGTATGTCAAGGAATGGTCAAGTTTGCTTCAGGGTCTGTATTCCAATGATGAGCGAAAACGTTCCAGATCAGCAACCGAGCTCCGCAACTATGTCGACACCATTCTCTCCACCAAACTGTTTGGTCTCGATGAAAACATAGCCCAGAAAGCATACAAGCACAATTGCAACGTACGCAAGACTCCAATGCCCGATATTTGTTCGGAGCAGGATCTCAGGAATTTGAGATTCAAACACGGCGAATCAAGTTTCAAGGACGACAAGTTTCTTATGTGCGGATTATGTGAGAAGAAATTCTCGTCACAGGAACTGGTGGACAACGTGATAGCAGATTGGTTTGGTAACGAGAGTGCGTTGAGGGCCAGACTGCGTTTGGCGGTAAAAAATCACAGCGGCCCCAAAACCGTTAACCAATCGGCGACGGAACGAGTGATGGCCGAGTTCATGACACACGCATTGACTAATCTACACGCCAGTAGTCACGTCGCAACATGTTTCAAAAAGGGTTCCGAATGTCGCAGCAAACTTCCACAGCGACCGTGTTTGTGCAGTAGGGTACACTTTTACGAGGACGAACCAATCAAATGGTATACCTGGATGGGGAACAGGGAGGAACGTGCACCATTTGTAATAGAAACAGAACGACACTTGTTTGACGTCTTCATGAATCAGTACCACGCCAGGTTGAGTACCATATTGGGATGCAACACGAATGTTCAGTGTGGAATCGGTGGGGGACACGTCATGTACGTTACATACTATGCATCGAAATCAACCCAGGCGGAAGACAAACTAGCATACTGTCGTGTGGCTAAAACGCTCTACAAACGCATTCGACGCACAGAGGACAACACTGCGATTGGCATTGATGTTGATAATCCATTCCAAGAAGGCTACAGGCGATTGCTGTCCGCGGTGTTGAGTCACACGGAATCGACAGTGGTCAGTGGTCCCATGGCTTGGTTCCTAATGCGTAATAAGAGTCGCTTCCTCTTCTCTCACGATCACGCCTATGCGGCATTTGATGGTCTCTTGGGTCGCGAGATTCCCAATCGAATTGTCAATATTGGTGCCAACACATTTCTGCTCAATCGAATCGACGATTACATTTTCCGACCAGAAGAGCTCGAACATTTGAACTGGTATGATTTTGTTGCTAAATACGATGTGAAATACATTAATAAGGCAAACGAAGATGACATAATGCGATTCACAAACAACGGGCACCCACTGTGCAAAGTTAGAGGTGTTGTAAAACAGGCGCACATGGCAACTCCGCTGGTGAGTTATCTGAATTTTCCAAATTCCTCTGATTTCGAAGGCAACATTTTGGATCCCGACGTATCTCCCAATGCGGCAATGGAAAAGTTTGCAAAGGCCGCGCTGTGTTTATTCATTCCGTTCCGTGACGAAAATGACTTTAACGATCTTACACACGAATGCACCTACACCCGTTCATTACAACAAGCCGTGAGCACTAATGCCATGACAGGCGAATCCCTTGTACGATTGCAGAACATCCAGAATTGTCACAACATGATGAAGTCCGGTCGACAGAAAGATATCCTCGAACGTACAACTGTTGCACTACCAGATCCGGAAAGAACCACAGTGCGTGACCACGATGATGAAACTCAGAGGGAACTCGATAATCACATTGAGATGTGTTTGACGGAACTTGTAGCGGACATGGATGAGGATGATGCCCTGCAACAATCTGATGCACCGATGTCACTGAACGATTTTCGAAAGGCTGGTAGGGACAATTGTGGTTACGAAGGCATCACCGCAAACATGGTGGACGAGAGTACGTGTGTCTTCAAAATGCACGTGCCAATTGCGCGCCAAGCTGGCGAGGAAGGAGATGATAGTTCCTGTGACGTCGATTCATCCGAAAATTTACCGCCGAATCGCAGGTCGACCGAGAGCCACATAGAGGTAACGAAGGCACGACTAACGGCCTTGTCAATTGACGTTGTACGTCGCCATGTTGCATACATAGACGAGATAACTGATCCAGCCAATGGAACTACGAAATCAATACAGAAATGGGCGAAAGAGATCTTCACTGATAAAGAAACTCGAGAGTGTGATCACTCGCAACAACGAGCCTTTGAGGTAATAGTGAGCATGTTTGTATTGACATTTTTTGATGAGGCGATTGACAATGATGGAAGACACGACATTGGAACCGAACCACCTGTACTCCGACCTGGTACACGATCATCATTCAACAAGCTCAGAAAAAAATTGGAAAAAATGACGGGAATGAGAAAGCAGAAACAGTTGATCATGTTCATGACGGGTGCCGGTGGAAGCGGTAAAACGAAAGTGATCAACGCTGTTATGGCCTACGCAAAGGGATTCTGTAAGGAACTGAACTACATGTTCGACAAGAGGATGATTGTTGTCACGGCGCTAACTGGTGTGGCAGCCACCCTTATCAACGGTGAAACCACGCACAGCGCAGCCAAGTTGAATTACAAAAACATTACATCCGAGCACATTGATGAATGGCAGAAAGCTCGTTTATTAATCATTGATGAAATATCATTTGCCAGTTCGGACATCCTGATCAAACTGAACACGAAGCTACAGGCTCTGAAAGAAAAGGACGGATCAAAGTACGGAAAAATCCACATAATTTTCACGGGTGACTTTTCCCAATTGGAACCGGTGACGGGGTATCCGTTGTATTACGAAACAAATTTCGCAATGTGGCACGACTGGGTCAATTGTTTCATTGAACTCACAGGACAACATCGATTCAGAACAGATCCTTCTTTTGGTGCCATAATGAAGCGAGTCCACGGAGGGTGTCCAACTGTAGGCGACATTGCCACCCTCAACTCGCGCGTGCTCAACGGCAACCACCCCAATGCGCCAACCACACAAGACTTGCCCTCCGACATGTCCTATGCTGTGTACCGAAACACAGATAAGTCGGCTATAAACAATGGCATCTTTGCAGAACACATAAAGAAAACCCACTCGACAAGCTCCAGTATTTCACCACCGCTCCACACGATAGTTATCCGTTCTGATGATTTGACGTGGAAATCGAACAACAAGTCATTTGGCCCTACCGCACGGCATTCGATGTGGTCCGGTTGCTCCGATTGTCACATCAAAACTTCTGGGGATCAAGGCAAGTTCGTTGACGCCTTTTTGAAACTGTCAACAAACGTACCGTTAATGTACACTGAAAACCACGATGTCCCCAACGGAATAGCAAACGGAACATTGTGTCGCTTGGTCAAAGTGGTATTACACACTGACACTACCGAAAATGATTTCGGCACAATGAATATTGATGGGTATCATGTTCGTACGATTGACGCGACAAAAGTGGATTATCTTTTGTGCAGGGTTGACGGTTCCACAAGAACATTCGAGGTGAAGGCGGACAATGTTTCCTGCAAGATTGATCTACCGATCCAACTGATTCCAGGAGAAAGAACCCGTAAAATTGTGCGCGCCAAGATCAATCGGTTTCCCGTTCTCATTAATCACGCGACGACAGGCCACAAGCTACAGGGACAAACCAAATCGAGTCTATGTATAAGCGACTGGCATTACGGCGCCAATTGGCCATATGTGGTTCTATCTCGGGTTACCTCATTGAGCGGACTCTTTCTGCTGAAACCATTACGCGCGGATCACGACTTTTCACACGACGAGCGTTTGACTCAAATGCTCACTCGAATGCGCATGAAAGCACCGTTACTCTACGATGATACTGATTAATAACTGACACTACAACAATTGAACCTATCACGAAAACATTTCAGATGGTGTACGAAACCAAAATAAACGCATAAGCAACAAATCCGAAAGAATGATTCGAAATACTCGAGGGTGATTGTTAAACCTAGTTGTCACCAGACATTTGACGACGAAACTCGTTGTAAATGGAACCTAATCACGAAAGCATTTCAGATGGTGTACGAAATCAAAATAAACGCATAAGCAACAAATCCTAAAGAATGATTCAAAATACTCGAGGGTAATTGTTAAACCTAGTTGTCACCAAACATTTGACGACGAAACTCGTTGTAATCCCCATCAGTGTATAAAGTATAATAATTCCTAAAGAACGATTTAACTACTCGATGCCAATTGTGAAACCTAGTTCTGGCCAAATTCCCCACGGAGTAACTCCTTTTTTTCCTCCTCGTCACGGGCATCACACAAAAATGGTTTTGCACTCGTCCACATTAGAACTTTGGGTAATCCTCATCGTCATGGTTTTCTAGATCACGAATCAACCTTTCATTAGCCTTCTTGTATTCTTCCAAAGTTGGATATTCCAGAATAAGTGCTTTTGCAGTCGTCCACGTAAGAAACTTGGGGTTTATTGCTTGCGTGGGAATGGCTTGACGAGGCTGTGCAACCTCCGGTACCACATCCGGGTTCACTGCAGTTGCAGGTTCCAAACCAATCGCCGAGAGACCTGAGACCATCGGCTCTACGACAGGATCATCTTCGACTTTCATGTCTTCCACACGAGGCTCAGCGGCGATCGGAACCACGGTCTCCTGCCCCTCCATGTTCGGCTCTTGGGTGTGGTCGCCGGGTGTCAACATGATTCGCGGGGACCGCTTGATACAGGTGTTGTTGTGTCGTACAAAAAAATTCCACCGGGAGCCAAACGAAGAACCCACTCACGAGCGGTACTACAGTAGTTGCACGCGGCAAGCAACGGTACACAGTACGTATACACCGCACTAAACTATCGGTTTTCAACATTCATGCGTGGCACCAAAATAAATTTGTATCAACAAAAAGAACGAGAACGAGAATGACACTTAATGATAATATACATATCGAGATATAAGCTGACACACACACACAAAACGTTGCAGACGTAAACCGTCGCTACCTGATTCTTTGAGAAAGGTTCAGTTTTG
>Ga0209895_1000114_pt1 | contig 9855 bp, 7 predicted proteins | sample GWRWT4_1June14_FD_187194 | JGI IMG/M metagenome (GOLD analysis project Ga0209895, IMG submission 187194) | Sand microcosm microbial communities from a hyporheic zone in Columbia River, Washington, USA - GW-RW T4_10-June-14 (SPAdes) (version 2) ...
GACCCAGTGGCTCGCCGAGCGCTGCGAGGTCCTGCACGCGGGCACCGACGACCCGCGCTTCATCGATGCTGCCGGCGCGATCGAGGCGCTGACGCCCGCCGCCGCGCCGGACCACTGGGACGTGATCGAGGGGCAGGGATCGCTGTTCCACCCCTCTTACGCCGGGGTCACGCTGGGCCTGATCCACGGCGCGCAGCCCGATGCGATTGTCTGGTGCCATTCGCTGACCCGCACCGAGCTGGATGACATGCCCGGCTTTGCCATGCCCACTTATGCCGAGGGCTTTGCCCGCACGGTTGAGGCCGCACGGCTGACCAACCCGGCAGCGCGGATCGCGGGAATCTCGGTCAACACCGCGCATCTGGACGAAGGCGAGGCGCGCAAGGTGCTGGCTGCGCTCGAGGCCGAACACGGAGTGCCCGCGATGGATGCGATGCGGTTCGGGGTGGAACGGGTGGTGGACGCGCTGTGATCCGCGCCGAAGTTACGCGCGAAACATGGCCGCTCGCCCGCCCGTTCGAAGTCGCGCGCGAGGTGCAGACCGAGGTGCCGATGATCCGTGTCCGGCTGCGCGATGATGCGGGCCATGCCGGGCAGGCCGAAGCGGTCGGGATCGACTATGACGGTGAGACGCCCGCCGGGATGGCGGCCCAGATCACCGCGCTGGGGGGAGAGATCACTCGCGCCGCGATCGATGCGCTGCCCGCAGGCGGCGCGCGCAATGCGCTCGATTGCGCCTGGTGGGATTTGCTGGCCAAGCGCGACGGAGGCCCGCTGTGTGACGGGCTTGCGCCGGTCGAGACGTGTTACACCGTCGGGCTGGGGACGCGTAAGGCGATGCAGGAAGCCGCCGCGCTCTCGCGGGAGCATGCGCTGGTCAAGATCAAGGTCGATCGCACGCGGCATCTCGATGCCGTGTACTGGGTGCGTCAGGTCCGCCCCGCGGCGCGGATCGTGATCGACGCCAACGAAGGCTGGGACCTGCCGCTGCTGGAGCGGATCCTGCCCGAGCTGGCCGCGCTGGGGGTCGAAATGGTCGAGCAGCCTTTGCCGCGCGGCGAGGATGCGGCGCTGGCGGGCATCTCCAGCCCGATCCCGCTCTGCGCCGATGAAAGCTGCACCGACCGCGCCAGCCTCACGGCGCTGCTGGGCCGCTATCAGGCGATCAACATCAAGCTCGACAAGACCGGCGGGCTGACCGAGGCACTGGCGCTGGCCGAAGCGGCGCGGGCGGCGGGGCTGGACCTGATGGCCGGCAACATGTGCGGCACCTCGCTGGGCATGGCGCCCGCGTTTGTGGTGGCACAGCAGGCGCGCTGGGCGGACCTTGATGGGCCCTTGTTGTTCAGCCGGGATCGGGAAGTGCGGATGCAGTTTGAAGGCGGGTTTGCGCTCCCTCCACCGCCCGAACTTTGGGGCTAAACCCCACCTCCGTTCGTGTCGAGCGAAGTCGAGACACCGCGCATGGCATCTCGACTTCGCTCGATGCGAACGGAGGTTGGTGAGAGTTCTTAGAGGGAACCCAGTCGCTCAGTGCGTCATCGAGCGCCGCAGCTGATACCGGCCCTTGGCGAATTCCTCGAACAGCTCTTCGACCGAAGGGTGGTCCACCGGGCCGCTGTCTCCGTCTTCCAGCAGGTTCTGCTGGCTGACATAGGCGACGTAGCTGGAATCCCCGTTTTCGGCCAGCAGGTGGTAGAACGGCTGTTCGCGGATCGGGCGCACTTCGGCGGGGATCGCATCGTACCATTCGTCGCTGTTGGCGAAGACCGGGTCGATATCGAACACCACCCCGCGGAAATCGAACACCTTGTGGCGCACCACATCGCCGATCGCATAGCGCGCGCGTGATTTCATCGGCGCATCGATCAACCGTCCGGCCTGGGGTGAAAAGAAGGAAGCACGGTCCATGAGCCGCAATATAGGGGCAGCAGCCTTGCCAGACAATGTACGAAGCGCCCAAGTCCCCGAAAAACCGCCGCTAGGGGCTTGGCAAGCGCCCCGCCATCGGCTAACCGCGCGCTTCTTCGACCGGACCGGCCCCGCGCCGGCTCACGATCCTATCTCGCGGAGAGGTGGCAGAGAGGTCGAATGCGCCGCACTCGAAATGCGGTGTACGGGTAACCGTACCGTGGGTTCGAATCCCACCCTCTCCGCCAGACTACCATTCCCAGACCATCGCATATATTCCCAAAAGCCGCAGAAAGTCTGCGTTTCGGCTATTGAGACACTCTCAGAAGTTCTCTATATGTTCCATACCATCTCCCATCGAGTGTGGGTCCGGGTGTGGGTCTGACTTTGGTGAGAGTGTGGGTCTGGCTGAACGCCGCAAGAGGTGTTGATATGGGAAAGCTAACTGCAGTTCAGGTAAGAAATCTACGCGAGCCGGGCCGATACTCCGATGGCGAAGGTCTGATCCTCAAGTTTTTTGGTTCTGGTCGCGGAAGCTGGATTGTGCGTGTTCAAGCAGATGGAAAGAGGCGCGATATTGGCCTTGGTACGCTGGCAGAAGTGGGCCTCGCCGAGGCTCGTGAAGCTGCCCGGGGTATCAGGCGTGACATGAAAAATGGGGTCAACATTGTCGTCGAACGCAAGAAGGAGCGTGAAGAGGTCCCAACCTTCAAGGCCGCAGCCGAGCTCGTTCACGAGGAGCACAAGGCCGGCTGGAAGAATGGCAAGCACCAGCAACAGTGGATGAACACGCTCGAGACTTACGCTTTTCCGAAAATTGGAAAGGTGCTTGTTTCGGATATTGAAGGCCCTGCGATTAGAGATGTGCTTGCGCCGATTTGGTTGACGAAGCCTGAGACGGCGCGGCGAGTCCGCCAACGAATTGGCGCTGTGCTCGATTGGGCCTATTCGAAGGGGTATCGCGCTTCGGAAGCGCCCATTCGGTCTCTCGCTAAGGGTTTGCCCCGTCAACCGAAGAAGCGGGGGCATTTTGAGGCCATGCCATACGAAGAGGTGCCCGACTTCATCGCGGAACTTCGGAGCCGCGTTTCCATTGGGCGCCTCGCGCTCGAGTTCCTCATCCTGACGGCCACCCGGTCTGGTGAAGCAAGGGGCTGCACCTGGTCCGAGTTCGATTTGAAGAAGGGGCTTTGGACCATTCCGGCTGAGCGCATGAAGGCAGGAAAGGCGCACGTTGTGCCATTGACCACCAGCGCGCTTGATGCGTTGGCACGTGTAAGGCTCTTTCGCTCACCAGCGAGCGATTTCGTATTCCAGGGTCAAAACCCCAAGAAGACCATCTCGGACATGACTTTGCTCAAGATCATGCGAGATCGAGATTCGGGTGTGACGATTCATGGATTCAGATCGTCATTTCGAGATTGGGCCGCGGAGAACTCGGACATGCCGGGTGAAGTGGCGGAGGCTGCGTTGGCTCACACGGTGTCAAACAAGGTGGAAGCTGCTTATCGCAGAACCAACTATCTCGAGAAACGCAAGGTGTTGATTTCCGATTGGACCGACTTCTGCATGGGCAAGATTCCAGCCGAACAACGACAGATGCTCATTGCCGCCAACTAGTCCCACGAGATCAGCGGGATAGTTGATCTAGCCAAGCGTTTCGCCAATCCATTCGATATTCAATCGATCAAGCCCAGCCAACGTGCCTTCCGCGGTTACACGCCTACCAAGAAGGTCAGGATCTATGTCATCACGGTCGAGCACCCATAGATCACCAGCATCCGTCAAAATATTGAGCCCTCGGCCACCATGCCCCAGCACGCCGCTGATGCGCCTGCGCCGACTTAGACCGGAACCCTGAAGCGAACTCACATTGCCCCCCAGAAAGCCAAAACACTTTTTACATAGCCTGGCGTTTCACCGTTAAGCGGAATACCACCTGCGCGCTCCACGGCGCGCGGTCCGGCATTGTAGGCCGCAACTGCAAGATGCACCATCCCGAACTTGTCCAACATCTGGCGCAGATAACGCGCGGCTGCCCACAGGTTGGCGCGCGGGTCGAAACGATTCGAAACCCCAAGATCACGGGCTGTCTTGGGCATCAGTTGCCCAAGTCCCGCCGCTCCGGCGTTACTGACCGCAAGGGGATTATAGCGGGATTCGGTCCAGATCAGCGCATCGAGCAATCCGGCCGGAAGCCGGTACTGCGCTTCGGCAGCGTAGACATGCGGGAGATAAACGGCCCGCCGGTAACTTAGGGCAAGGCGGGAACCCCTCTTTCGAGGTGTGGCGGCCGCGATTGCAGGACCCTGCGTCGTTGGGAGATCGGTCAGGAGCGGCGAAACAGGCGTCGGCACTTGCCAAACACCATGCGTTACCAGCTGAAATCCGCCCGGGCCCTCGTCAATTCTTGCTCCACCCGAGACTGTTTCGACCGGAACGACTTGTTCGTCCGGCTGCTCAGCGAAAGCTGGACATGAATTGCCAAGGCCAGCGGCAAGGGCAAGGGCGAACGTCGTTTTTCTGGTCATGTGCAATTCCTGCTCTGGTCGAATCGAGTGAGAACATATATAGAACAGATGTTGTAGGAAAACACATTGTCAGCGGCGCAGAGCGGAGGCTGCGCGGGTGGAGGCATATCACGATGGAGATGCCCCATGCCGAAGGTTCAAGGTCGCGATGCGCTCGAAATTCGCGCCCGCAAGATTGTCGAAGCGCTGGGCGGCACCTGGTCGCGCTCGCGAGGTATGTGCTGCTGTCCGGCTCATGCCGATCGCACGCCGTCGCTCAGCATCACGCTCGGCAAACGCGCGGTCCTGGTGCATTGCTTCGCCGGTTGCAACAACGAAGCGGTCATGCAGGGCATGGCCAAACGCGGTGTCAGGCTTTCCGACTTGTTTGGCGCGAAGGGCGAGCCGGTATCACCCAAGCTACGCGATGAAATCGCCGACCGCAATGCGCTGAGACTTTGGAGCGAGGCTTCGATCCTCGCGGGCAGTCCAGCCGAGCGCTATTTGCTTGGTCGCGGCATCACGGTGGCATCACCCGACCTGCGCTTCCATCCGCTCATGCCGCTCGGACCAAAGGGCGCAGTGCGGTTCCTGCCGGCCTTGGTGTCAGCCGTGCGCAATGACGCCGGTGTACTGGCGCTCCACCGGACCTTTCTCGATTCCGAAAACGACCGACTGGCAGCATTCGAACAGCCGAAACGCGCGCTCGGTAGCCTGGGGGCGGGCGCTGTGCGCCTGGCCTGGCCGCGTGGTGGCCGTCTGGGTGTCGCGGAAGGGGTAGAAACTGCGCTCTCTGCGATGCAATTGTTCGGCATCTCCTGCTGGGCCACACTTGGCAACGAGCGGTTCGGCCTCGTCACCATTCCGGAATCGGTCCGCGAACTGCACCTGTTCGTCGACAATGATGCTGGCGGTCGGCTCGCTGAAGAGCGTGCCCGTGAAGCCTATGCCTGTGAAGGGCGGCGGATTGTCACCCGTCCGCCGGAACGATCCGGTGACGATTGGAACGACGTGTTGCTCAGCCGCCAACGTGCGGCGGTTTGAGCATCGCAGAGAGGAGAGAGGGCTTGGGGCCGTGTGAGGCCCCTTGACCAAATTGGGCCTCGTCAGGAGGTTCCCCATGTCAGTCACGTCACCCGCATTCACCTTTACCGATCCTGCCGAACCGCAGGTCTTGTCTGCTGCGCGCCTTCTTGCCGCAAAGCTCAGTTCGAACGATCCGATCTCGCGCTCCGATCTCAACGCCGTCTTGTGCGAGCACTTCGGGGGGAGTGACGCTGAAGGGCGCTGGTCGGTGCGCGAAGCCCATGCGGCACTCGAACTGGCTCAGGTTCTGTACGTGCAAGGCGTAGCGGATCTGACCACTGCGATGTCTTCCGAGTGCGCCGATCAGGCGTTCACCCGGTTGGAGACCCTGGTGCCTGGCCAAACCAGCCGCAGCGACGAGCAGATCGAATGGCAGCAATTCGCAACCCCGCCGCGGATTGCCTGGCTCGCCGCGCGGACTTGCGGCCTCGTTCCAGGCGAACTTGTGCTCGAACCGTCGGCGGGGACGGGCATGCTCGCGGTCTGGGCCGCCAAGGCTGGCACCCGGCTGGCGTTGAACGAGATTTCGCCGCTGCGCCGCGAATGCCTCGGATCCTTGTTCCCGGCGGCACCGGTTACGGGCTTCGATAGCGAGCTGATTGACGAATTGCTCGGGAGCCAGGTCGCGCCAAGTGTGGTGCTGATGAACCCGCCCTATTCGCACGGGATCGAGCGTGGCCACGATGGGCGCACCGGCGCGCGGCATTTGCGTTCGGCCTGGAAGCGGTTGCTCCCGGGCGGACGGCTTGTTGCAGTGATGCCTGAATGGTTCGATCTGCCGCGTTTCCTGAATGGAATTGCCGGCCCGGTCACGCTGCGCCTCAATGCGGCCATCGAACGCGGGTTCATCAAGCACGGCACCTCGATCACCACGCGGCTCCTGGTTCTGGACAAGGTCGATCACGGAGACATGCCCGTTATCGCCAAGCCGGTGAGCTTTGCCGAGCTCTGCTCACTGGTCGATGGTCTGCCCAGTCGAATGCAAGTGACCGATGAACCGGTGATCGCCGCGAAGGCGCTTGTCCCGCTGCGCCTGGTCGCTCCAGGCCGAAAGCCAAGCCCGCTCCAGGTCCGTTCCGTTGCCGCACCGCCCGCGATCAAGCCACTTGCCTACCAGCCGCTCGAGGCTCCAGCACCGATCGCGCAGCAGGTCGGGCACTACTTGCCCTACCGGCCCAGCCGGATCGCGATCGAAGGTGCGCTCGACCATCCGACCCCGCTGGTGGAGTCCATCGCCATGGGCTCAATCACGGCGCCGGTGCCAGTGGCTGTTCCGCAGCTTCCCTCGAACCTCATCGCCACGGGCATGCTTTCGGCGGCTCAGGCCGAGACGCTGATCTATGCAGCGAGCGCTCATTCGCGCGACCTCGCCGGACGCTTCGAACCCGAGGACAAGGGCTGTGCTTTGAAGGCCAGCGCCGACGGGCGCGCCTACCGCATGGGCTATTTCCTCGGCGACGGGACGGGCGCAGGCAAGGGCCGACAGGTTGCTGCGGTCATCCTCGATCGCTGGGTGCGCGGCGAGCGCCGCCATATCTGGATTTCGAAGAACGAGGCGCTGCTGGAAGATGCCCGCCGTGACTGGACCGCGCTGGGCGGTCTCCCGATCGACGTGCAGCCGCTTGGGCAATGGAAACTGGGCATACCCGTCACAATGCGCGAGGGCATCTTGTTCGTCACTTACCCAACCCTGCGCTCAGGCCGAAGCGACGCGACCCGGCTTGAGCAGATTCTCGACTGGGCGGGCGATGACTTCGACGGTGTGATCGTCTTTGACGAGGCGCACGCCATGGCCAACGCTGCGGGCGGCGAAGGCTCGCGCGGCAAGGTCAAGGGTTCGGAGCAGGGGATTGCAGGTGTTCGCCTGCAGAATCTCCTGCCGCGCGCCCGCGTCCTTTACGCCTCGGCCACCGGAGCCTCGGACGTCAATAATCTCGCCTATGCGACCCGACTTGGCCTGTGGGGACCTGAAACCGCCTTTGCCAACCGTGAGGCGTTCGTCGCTGAGATCCGGGACGGCGGGATTGCCGCGATGGAACTGGTCGCGCGCGATCTCAAATCACTTGGCCTTTACACTGCGCGGGCACTGTCGTTCGCCGGGGTCGAATACGAGATCCTCGAGCATTGCCTGACTGCCGACCAGATCGGGGTCTACGATGCCTATGCCGGAGCCTGGGCGATTATTCATGCAAACCTGCGCGAGGCGCTCGAAGCCACCCGAATCGTCGATCAGGACAGCGGACAGACGCTGAACTCGGGCGCCAAGGCGGCGGCGCTGTCGATCTTCGAAGGCACCAAGCAGAGGTTCTTCGCTCAGCTCCTGCTTTCGATGAAACTGCCGAGCCTGCTTCTGGCAGTGGCGGCGGCGCTAGCCGAGGGCAATTGCGTGGTGGTGCAACTCGTCTCGACCGCCGAAGCGATGCTCAATCGCCGTCTGGCCGATCTCTCGGATGCCGAACGGGAAATGCTCGAGATCGACCTTAGCCCACGCGAATACGTGATCGACTACCTCACCAAGAGCTTTCCCGTGCGGCTGATGGCGGTGTTCACCGACGAGAACGGCAATCCGCGCTCCGAGCCGATGACCGACGAAACGGGGGCACCCGTGCTGTGCCGTTCGGCGCTTGCCGCCCGCGACCGTATGATCGAACAGCTCTGCGCGCTCCCGCCGATCGCGACAGCACTCGACGCGATCATCGAGCGGTTCGGGGTCGATACTGTCGCCGAGGTCACCGGACGCACCCGCCGCCTGATTGTCGGGCGCGATGGTCGCCAGATGCTCCAGTCGCGCAGCCCCCGCGCCAATGTCGCCGAGACCCAGGCGTTCATGGATGGGGCCAAGCAGATCCTGGTCTTCTCCGACGCCGGCGGCACCGGCCGCAGCTATCACGCCGATCTCACAGCCAGGAACCAGGCGCGCCGGGTTCACTTCCTGCTCGAACCGGGCTGGCGTGCCGATGCCGCGATCCAGGGTCTTGGCCGGACTAACCGCACCAATCAGGCCTCAGCGCCGCTGTTCCGCCCGGTGACCACCGATGTGCGCGGCGAACGCCGGTTCATCTCGACGATCGCGCGGCGGCTCGACAGCCTTGGCGCCTTGACCCGCGGACAGCGCCAGACCGGCGGTCAGAACCTGTTCGATCCGGCGGACAACCTCGAGAGCAGCTATGCCAAGGAAGCGCTCCATCGTTGGTTCGGCCTGCTGTTCATCGGCAAACTCGCGGCAGTGTCGCTTGTGCAGTTCGAGGAACTGACTGGTCTCAGTATCGAAGGCCCCGACGGATCGATGGTCGATGATCTCCCGACGATCCAGCGCTGGCTCAATCGCATCCTCGCGCTGCCGATTGCGCTCCAGAACGGCATATTCGATGAGTTCCTGGGACTGGTCGAAGCGCGGATCGACGCAGCGCGACAGGCGGGCACGCTCGATCTGGGCGTCGAGACCATCGCGGTCGAGCACTTCGAGGTGCTGTCCGACACCCTGCTGCGCACTGATGCGCTCTCCGGGGCGACCACGCACCTGCTGGAGATCGAGATCGCGCGTGCGCTCAAACCACTGACATTGCCGCGACTGGACGAGCTTTATGGCTTGTCCGGCGAAAGGCAGCGGCACCTGCGCAACAGCCGGTCTGGCCGGATCGGGCTGCTGGTGCCGGCTCGAAGCCTGCTTGCCGATGACGGCACGCGGGTATCCCGTTTCGAACTGGTCCGGCCATTAAAGCGCAGCCATCTCACCGCCGAGCAGCTCGATGAAAGCAGCTGGGAGCCGGTCGATCTGGCCGAGTTCCGCGGCCTATGGCAAGCCGAGGCCGAGGAGGCCGCTGCGAGCCACAAGCGCGAACGGATGCATCTTGCGACCGGTTTGCTGCTGCCGGTCTGGGACAAACTTCCCTCTGACTATGTTCGCGTCAGCCGGATCTCGGCGCGCGATGGCACCTCGCTGCTTGGCCGCGAGGTTCCGCTGCACTGTGTACCCGAGCTCTGCCAGGCACTGGGTCTTGAGAATGATCAGGCATTCTCCGCCGAGCAGGTCGTCGAAGCCGTGCTTGCGGCAGGACGACCAATCCAGGTCAAATCCCGTGAGGCTCTCTTGCTCAAGCGCAGTTTGGTCAATGGGGCGCAGCGGCTTGAACTCGCCGGTTGGTCGGCGCCGCGGCTTGAATGGTACAAGGCGCAAGGCTGTTTCACCGAGATCATCCGTTATCAGACCCGGCTGTTTGTGCCGACGACAACTGCTGCCGTCGTTCTGGCGCGGATCGGCGAGTAACTGGTCGATCACTTTCTCGTAGGCCAGCGGATCGGTACTCTCGACGAAGGCGCGGGTCTGTTCCGGCGTGGGTGGCAGGCC
>Ga0209895_1000115_pt1 | contig 9834 bp, 10 predicted proteins | sample GWRWT4_1June14_FD_187194 | JGI IMG/M metagenome (GOLD analysis project Ga0209895, IMG submission 187194) | Sand microcosm microbial communities from a hyporheic zone in Columbia River, Washington, USA - GW-RW T4_10-June-14 (SPAdes) (version 2) ...
TGCGACCCGAGGCGATCGAGGCCTGGACCCAGCTTTATGCGGCCGTTGGCCTGCTTGCCGCAATCTGTGCAGGCTGCGCGGCAGTTCGGACGCTCTACGAATTGCGGATCGGGGCGATCGAGTTGCCGTCGGCCAATTGGCGGCAGAAGCTGCTGGTTCTGCCGCGCGTCTGGCTGCGGTTTCAACTCGCCTACATGAGCGGGTTTCCGTGCATCATGGGGATTGCCCTGCTCTACGCGCATTACATCGGGTTCGATGCGTTCAACCCATCGTAGCGGATCAGCTCGACGTCGCGGTATCCCGAGGCGCGGACGGCTAAGAGCGCGGCGAACGTGCGATCGGCGGCCTCAACATCGTCGTCGTTGCCAAGCGCCGCCAGGCGCGCCCAGTTGGTTGTGATGGTGCGGACGTAGTTTAGGGTCTCCGGGATTGCTGGGATGTGGCCACGCTGCAAGGACCGGCGCTCAGGACCGGCGTTATAGGCGGCAAGTGCGAGATCGATGCGACCGAAGCGGCCCAGTTGTTGGCGTAAGTAGCGTGCGCCGGCACGCATATTGGCGACAGCATCGAAAGGGGATGAAAGACCGAGAATCCGAGCAGTCCCAGGCATGATCTGCATGATGCCCATCGCACCTGAGCTGCTGATGGCCCAAGGGTTGTAACCAGATTCTTGTGCAATCACGGCATCGAGAAGACGTGTCGGCAGGCCGTGGTCGCAAGCGATCCGCGCAACCATGCTGAAGTGATGGGCTCGGCGTGATTCAGCTGCGGGCGAGAGCCACCAGGTGGGAGCGTAGCTTGCCCCATCGCAATCCCTATCGGCCCTAGGCTGGACGCCGCTCCCGAAACCATCCGAGATTTCTGGCAACAGGATTATGGATCTGCTCTGCTCCCTGGCGAGACCGGCACGTCCCTTGGTGGGGCGCCCCGCGCGACCAAATGTCCCGAACTGGATGTCTCGTTGCAAACGGTCTTCCTCGAAATGCGCCGACAGTGATTGCACAAGATTCTCGCTTGGGTCCGCCTCTGGCTCTCTACTGACTTTTTCCATTGCCGGTGGCGCGATGTCGAAGTCGAGCAACGCGACTTCACGCTCCGAGGCGCATGCAGGCCAGGCAGCAGCAAACAAACAAATAAACAGCGGTTTGAGACAACGCATTGCACGCCTCCTTGAGGCGTACTGGCGTGGTTGGATTACGCGCCGACAAGCAAACAGACCGAGCAGGCTATGTCAATACGAGGCGCTTCGTATCCCTGCCGGCACCGCACAGTCCAAAGTCCAAAAGCTGGAGCGGCAGAAAACTGTGGTAGTGTGCGGCGGGTTCTGCAATATCGCTTGAGGTGATGGGCGGTGATGGCAGGCAGTATGAATAATCTCGTCGGGTTGAACGCGCCGATAAGCCCTAGTGGGTTAGCAGTGTTGGCAATCGAGGATCATCGAGCACAGACCGCGTGGCTCCCCCGAGCACGAACTCACGTGTCCTCGAGTGACCATACGCTCCGATGACCAGGATATCCGCCCCGCTCTCGATGCCGTACTCCATGAGCGCCGCCCCGGCATCTCGTCCTGCGGCAGCTACGTCCTCGGTGCTGCACGCGATATTGTGATAGGCGAGATGGCGCCGAACCTCCTCATTGGGGCGCGTCCAGTCCAATGGCTTCTCTCCGGTCACCGCAATCACGCGAACGGAATTTGCCGCGATGCAGAAGGGTAACGCGGCCGCGAGTGCGCGAGCGGCTGATTTGCTGCCGTCCCAACCGATGATGACATCGTCCAACCTCAAGGCTCCGAATGTGGGCCTGGGGAGGAGAAGTACGGGGCGGCCAGAATCGAAGATTAACTCCTCGGCTGCAACCCGGTATTCGATGTTTGTCTCGACCGGCACAACGCTGAGGTCATGTGTGCGGGCTAGACGAGCAGGCTCTTCGGGGTAGCCGATCGGCCCACATTCAACGAGTATCTGCTCGCCTCGTCGGTTCTCATCCACGAGTGATGAGAATTCCGCCATGAGGTCTGCGGCCGCCTCACGGCTTCGTGTATTTTCAGAACCGACTAGCGCGTCGACATGCGCAAGTTTGTCTGTAAGCCAGTTGCCCACAGCGGGGATGTGCGTCTGGCACAGGAGTCCGGAAAGACGAGCGCCGAACAGGTCGGAAATCTGCAGCGCCTCTTCGAGCGCCCAGCGGGGTGTGCGATTCGGATAGCTGACCATATAGAGGAGGACGTCACTGATGGAGGTTATCATATGAAAGGCTCCGTTGCTGACGATTGCAGAGTTTCACGCGGCCATGAACCACGAAAAATCTGCATAGGATGCCAGCTTCCCCGTCATATCGCCAAACATGCGTTCGCGGAGCGATTGCTCTGCCTTCACACCAGAGACCAGCAGCAGGATTCCTTCGTCTTGCGCAAATCGCATGATGTCGGCGCCGACGTTGGCGTTGGACTTCTCGACATGGATGGCGCGGCAAGGTTGGCCGCCCTTGCCAAGGAAGCTTGCAACCTCTTCCAACCGCTCAGAAGCGACTTCGTCGCCGACGCCCACGACGAAAATTTCGTTGGCGAGGGCGAGCAATGGGCGTGCCGCATGCACGGCTCTGCGCGCCGCTGGCCCATCCTTCCACGCGATGAGCAAGCGGGAAAATTCGTCTCCGGTTGATCCTGCTTTGAGGAGGAGAACCGGAGCACCCGAGCGGGCGGCAAGTTCGACCGGATCGACTGAAGCGCATAGGCTGCTTGTCGACCTTGAGGTGATGCACATGTCGGCCGTATAGAGGTGATCGACCACGGCCTCCAAAGGCTGACCGATGCCGGAGCACCAGCCGGTCGATTCTGCGCGGTCGCCGAATACGGCATCGAATTCCTGCCGCGCTTTCTCGATTTCGTGTTTCATGTCGTACTCGGCGCGCATCCCGGTGATCGGATTCTGGACCGCCATATCCAACAAGCGAAAGTGAGGCCACGCGAAACACAGGGCCGCGAGATCAGCGTCGAGGCGCTGCGCCAACTGGTCCGCCGTCCGGAGCAAAGGCAGCAGATCATCGCGCGGGCAGGCATCTATGACGATGTGTTGTTGGGTCATGGCTTCCGTCCGAGCTTTGGGGTCTTTGTCGAGGTAAGATGTCGGCCCAGCCAATCCAGGGGCAGCTGGAACTTTTCCGTGAGCCGTTTGCGGAACAAATGTCCTGCGAGAAACGGAAGAATGCCTTTGACATCTGCGGTGTGGATCACGCGGACCTGTTTGCCCTCGCGGGTCAGGAGATATTGCTCCTCGATAATGGCGATGCCCTTCACACCCATTTCCAAGCGAAACTCCCGCATTGGTTGGAGTGTTGTGATCGTGGCCTTTGTGCTCATGCCGCGCGGCGCCACGACATTGTTCCGGTAGAAATAGTCGACCTCAGCCCCTTCGCGTGCCGTCCCTTCGATTTCGACAAGCGGGTGCCAGCTGCGATAACGCGGAAAATCGACCAGCGCGCCCCACACCGTGCTCAGACTGGCCGGAATAAGCACCTCTGTGCTGATTTTCATCGTTCGACTCCAATGAGGGATTAGTGGCGGCGATGGCCCCCGCCATGATGCCCACCTCGATGTCCCCCGCCGTGAAACGTGACACCGACCCCGCTTCCGGCATGGCGCGGATGGGAATAATATGGCGCATAGCCGTAGCCGTTGTAGCCGGGGCTGTACGGTCTGCCAGTTGCAGCGGCGATCAAGCAGGTGGGCGCTTCTTGTCGAGCAGCGGCAGCCGCTCTCGCATTGTCCGGAAACGAATCCTGGGCTGCAACAGACGCGTTGTCATTGGCCGTGCTAGCACGTTGCGCAGCGAACGCGCCGGGGGTGCTGCAAGGCACGACAAAATAGGCAAGCTGGGGGCGCTCGCTTTGATAGGCAGCACATCCGCCAACCGCACTGGCCGCCGCCGCAATGATCAGGGTTTTGGCAACAGTCGATTTCATGGTTCTTCTCCTTTCCGGTATCGTTCTACCTTCATCCAATGTCAGGGGGTTGGGGTATCGGTAGCGCTGCTGCGAAGTGCTGGGTCTAACAGCGGCCCGCCGAAAAGATTGAGGTAACGCGCTTCGGCCCGGCCCATTGTGGCAAGCAGCGCGAAACCGGCGACATAAGCGTCGCGCCGTGCCGTTACGAGCTGCACCCTGCTGTTGAGCAGTTCCTGTTCCGCATTGAGCACGTCGAGGACATTTCGGTTGCCGACTGTGTTCTCCGCGCGCACTCCTTCGAGTGCCAGCTCGTTGGCCGACACTGCGGCCTGCGCAGAAAGGATGACCGTCTGCGTCGCGCGGTATCTCGAAAAGGCGGCGCGGGTATCGGCAACGATGCGTCGTTCGACAAAGATCTCCTGCTCGAGGGTCTGACCGAGCAGGGCCTGGCTTCGCCGAATCTGCGCCGCCGGTAGCCCGCCCTGGTAAAGCGGGATGCTTGCAGAAAGGCCGATCGTGGCAGAAGATTGCTGCTGCTGAAAGGCGCGGCCCGGGAGTGTGCTTCCGAGCGTTCCAAGATAGTTGTTATAGGTTCCTGAAGCGACCGCTGAAAGCCGCGGCAGGCGCGTCGCTCCGGCGACCTTGATGTCGAACCGCGCTGCTTTCACGTCTGCCTTTGCGGCTTCGAGTTGGGGATTGTTATCGAGGGCAACCAACAGAGCGTCGTCCGCTGTGGGCGGCAAGGCTTGCAATTCTTCCGGTTGCTCCAGATTCCGGGCGGGGATTCCGACAAACCGCAGGTAATTTTCAAGACTGGCGTCGAGTTGGGATCGCACCAGCTCAAGCTGGCCTTTTGCCACCTGAAGACGCGCTTCGGATTGCGCGACATCGGTCCTGGTGAGATCGCCCACCTCAAACCGGTCGCGAGACGCCTGAAGATTGGTCGAAAGCACGACAACGTTTCGGCTGTTCAGCTCGACGATTGCAGTGTCGCGCAGGACATCCATGTAGACCGATACGATCGCGGTAAAAACATCTGCCTCGGTTGAGCGCAAAGCGGCTCTACCAGCAAGAACCCGCGCATCGGCTGCCTTGACGGAATTCTTGACGCGTCCTCCCTGAAAAATCGGAAAACTGACGTTAGCACCGGCATTTGCCGCCCTGAGCGGGGCAGAAAAGCTGTTGGCCGAACGCACAAGGAACTCTTGATAATCGGCGGTCGCACTGATGGTCGGCCGACCCGCCGCCAAGGCGATGGGCACGCCCTCGTCGGTTGCCCGCAATGCGGCCCGCGCCGCCGTAAGGGTGGGGTTGGTTTGGTAAGCCTCGGCTAAGGCTTCCTGCAGAGTATCCGCTTGAGCGACACTGGGGGTCATGAGCACGATCATGACCGTCGCAGCTCTAGTCGATATGCACATGGCATCCTCCTGGCCCGCGCGACCGGCGCCGCGCGGCTGATTCACATCAATCGAAAAGTTCTGAAAGAAAGCCCTTGCGGCGACCGTGGTGCCCGCGGCCGCGATACTCATCGCCGTGCCGGCCGCGCCCATAATCTTCACGGCCACTCGAGCGCTCGGGTCCGGGCGATTTCGCTTCGCTGCGCTCGATGATCTTGTCGAGTTCGCCCCTGTCGAGCCAGACCCCGCGGCATTGCGAACAATAGTCGATTTCCACGCCCTGCCGTTCGGACATGGTCAGCGGGATTCTGCAAGCCGGGCACAACATGCCGGTTCCAGATTCTGATGATGCCTGTGTCATTCCCATCTCCTTGAGGTTTGTTCGGCAAGTGGAGCGACGGTGCATTGGGACGGCGGCGAATGGCCCTGGGGAATTTCCCTTGTGGCCGGCATGGTGTCGCCGTGGGCGTGGCAGGGGCGAGCCAGCGCCCACGGCGCGGTCCGTGCGCGCGACGTCCCAGGGCTTCTTCTGAAGCGGAAGCCTAAGGCAAGACGCCGAGCGAGGACCGAAAGGAAGAGGCGAGTGCGAGGCCGGCGCGCGCCACGGCGGGGGGCTCGCGCTAGGCATGGAGAGCCTCCGCGTCTTTGCAGGGCTCGATTTCGGTCTGGATCGTAGTGTGATGGATCCTGAAGCGCCGTTCGAGCATCGCTGCGACCTCGATGCGGGTCGCATGGCCTTCAGCGCGCCATTCTAGAACTACGTGCGCGGTCAAGCTCGCATCGTCGCCCGCTACAGACCAGAGATGCAGATCGTGGACATCGGCAACACCGTCGATGGTGTTGATCTCGGTACGGATGGCGTCGAGGTCGAACCCGCGCGGGACGCCTTGCAACAGAATATGCGTCGTATCGCGTAGCAGCGCCCAGGTTCGCGGCAGGACCCAGAGCCCGATCGCAATCGCGACAAGCGGATCGATCCAAGAGAGGCGGGTGAAATAGATGGCGACCGCGGCAGCGATAACCCCGAGCGAACCGAGCATGTCGGCCCAGACCTCGAGATATGCTCCTTTGACGTTCAGGCTGGCATCCTTGCCGCCGGCGAGGATCCGCATCGATGCAAGATTTGCCAGCAGGCCGATGGAAGCGACGATCAGCATGCCCACCGATTCTACCGGACTGGGAGCGAAAAAACGCGAGATGCCTTCGAAGAGGACATAGCCGGCGACGACGAACAGCAGGACGGCGTTGAATGCGGCAGCGAGGATTTCAAAGCGCCGATAGCCATAGGAGCGCTGTGCATCCGCCGAACGCTGGCCGATCCGCACTGCAACCAGCGCGATAGCTAGGGCCGCGGCGTCGGTGAACATATGGGCGGCATCGGAAAGCAGCGCGAGGCTGTTGAACCACAAGGCGCCCGACACCTCGGCAATGAGAAAGCTGCCTGTGAGTGCGAGCGCGATCGCGAGGCTCCGTGTGTTTGCGCCCGCAGTGTGATCGTGGCCTTGCGTTCCGTGGCCTTCATCGGCGTGGCTGTGTCCCGCACCCATGTCAGGCGCTTTTGAGTTTGCGCGCGCGCGCTGGTTCGGGAAGCGGTTTGAACGTCCAGAACAAGAGGAGCGCGTTCAGTGTCACGAGTATAGTGGCCCCCGTGTCGGCGATGATCGCCGCCCACAAATTGGTCAGCCCGAATACCGCCAGCACAAGAAAGACAAGTTTCAAGCCGACCGCGATGGCGATGTTGATCACGATCGTCCTGTGCGTGGATCTCGCAAGGCGAATCGCGTCGGGAACACCGAGCAGACGGTCGCGAAGGAGGCCTACATCTGCTGTCTCGATCGCTACGTCGGTACCTCCGCCCATGGCGAGACCGATCGAGGCCTTTGCAAGGGCCGGTGCGTCGTTGACCCCGTCTCCCACCATCAACACCGGCGCTTCGGCCTTGAGCGCATCGATCCGCATGAGTTTGTCGGAAGGCATGAGTTCGCCTTCGGCCTGCATGCCAAGCGGGCCGGCGATTGCTTCGGCAGTCCGCTGGTTGTCGCCACTTAACATCAGTGTCCGTATGCCGAGCCGGGAAAGCACTGCAATCGCGGAAGCCGCATCGGAACGCGCTTCGTCGCGGCTGGCGATGAACCCCAAGATCTGGCCATTGACTAGCACCACCGCCACGGTCTTGCCTTCCCGTTCGCGTGTGTCGATCTTCGCTGCCAGCGCGCGATCCAGCCCGGGCGTGGCACGCGGGCTTAAAATTGCCACCCGCCGCCCTTCAACCGTGCCCTCAACGCCTTCACCCTGCCGGATCCGAACATCGCTAGCAAAGGTGATGGCGATGGAGCGCTTTTGGGCTTCTGCAACAATTGCGCGTGCTACCGGATGCGACAGCCCGTTTTCGACAGTCGCAACAAGCCGCAACAACTCGACGCTGTCGCCCTCAACATCGGTCACCACCGGATGACCGAGTGTAAGGGTGCCCGTTTTGTCAAACGCCGCGATGCCAACACGCCCAAGCATTTCGAGCGCGGCGCCGCTCTTGATGAGAATGCCGTACCGCGCAGCGGTGGCGATGCCGGTAGCGATCGCCGCGGGAGTTGAAAGAACCAGCGCACAGGGACAGGCGATGAGCAGCACGGTCAGTGCGCGGTAGATCCAGACCGACCATTCGCCTCCAAAGCCCAAAGGCGGCACAATGGCGATCAAAGCCGCTATGACTATAGCGGCGGGGGTGTACCGACTACTGAAACTGTCGATGAACCGCGCGGTGGGTGCCGTTGTTGCCTGGGCTTCCGCAACCAGATCGCCGATGCGGGCGACGACGCTATTAGCCGAATCTTTGGTAACCTCGATCCTGAGGCTTCCGTCGCCATTGATACTGCCCGCGAAGACCTCGCTGCTTTCACCTTTCGAAACAGGACGGGATTCGCCGGTGATGGCGGCCTCGTTTAGTTCGGATTCTCCCGAAACAATCCTGCCATCGGCCGCCAGCCTGTCGCCGGCGGAGACCAGCAGGATCATGCCGACGCGAAGGTCTGCTGCGCGGATCGTCTTGCGCACACCATTTTCCTCGATGGCCGCCTCGGATGGCAACAGTGCGGCCAGCGCACGAAGTCCCGAGCTGGCACGCGCGGCAGCAAAGCCTTCGAGCAACTCGCCAAGCGAAAACAGCGCGACCACCACCACCGCCTCAGCCCCGGCACCTATAGGTAAGGCACCGAGCACGGCGATGGTAACCAACGTTTCGATACTGAAGGGCTGTCCGTGAAGAGTCTTGCGGGCAGCCGCGAGCGCAAACGGAATGACTGCGATAACGGCGCCAAACCCATAGGCTATCTCAGCACTCGCTGGGGACAACCAGGCGACGCCATAGGCAATACCCGCACATACACAGGCGAGTGCAAATGTTCGCAGCCCTTCACTTTCGAAAAGAGTTCTGCCCGCGCGCGGCTCGGTATGCCCGTGTTCTGGTGCCTCTGTCATCTCAATGCTCGCCCTGCGCAGAGTTGGCCTTCAACACATCTTCCGAACAACGATGAAAAACGCGCAGGTTGCCCTGAAAATTACGTGTTACCAGTCTGTCGGCGGTGCGTTCTTCGACCGTGAGGCGTTTCAGCGTGTTGGGCGTCAACATGTCCGGATAGGGCATGTGACTATAGGTATAGGCGATAGCCTTGCCCTCATCCTTCCACAGCCCGGTCGCCGTTGGCCTGCCATCGGGCAGTTGCAGCTCGGCATAATAGCCATCGGCCATGAACACCCAGGCGGGGCCCGCCTCGCAATTTCGTATTACGCCCAGACTCCAGACACCCGGGAGGTGCGGTGGGCCAAAAGTCTGAGCCGACGCCGGGACGGCAAGCGCCCCGGCGACAATCACCGCCAATTTGTGCATGATCCCTCTCCCTTTCATTTCACGGGCAGCTGTTCGCCAAGCGGACTGACGTCGGTATAGTCGCCAGGCACATGCACCTTGTGCCGCCCCCGCAGCAGCAAATGGCTGATGGCAGGCAAGACGAACAACGTCAGCAACGTCGAGGTGATCAAGCCGCCGATCACGACGATCGCCAGCGGTTTCTGGACCTCGGCACCGGTTCCGGTGGCGAGGGCCATCGGCACGAAGCCGATGGCCGGAACGATGCCCGTCATCAGAACCGCACGAACGCGCTCCATCACGCCTTCGCTGATCGCCATATCAACCGGTTTGCCTGCGTCGATCCGGGTGTTGATGCTGGTCATCACGACCAGTCCGTTGAGCACCGTCACACCCGAAAGCACGATAAAGCCGACTGCGGCAGAGACCGAGAACGGCAGTCCGGTCAGAAGCAGCGAGAATACGCCGCCCGCCAGCGCCAGCGGAATTGCAGAATAGACGGCAATCGCCTGACGCACGCCGCCCAGTGCCAGGAACAGTATGCCAAAGATGGCGGCGAAGATGATGGGGATCACGACCGACAGCGTCTGCGATGCAGCTTGCAGGTTCTTGAACTGCCCGCCCCATTCGATA
>Ga0209895_1000134_pt1 | contig 8657 bp, 11 predicted proteins | sample GWRWT4_1June14_FD_187194 | JGI IMG/M metagenome (GOLD analysis project Ga0209895, IMG submission 187194) | Sand microcosm microbial communities from a hyporheic zone in Columbia River, Washington, USA - GW-RW T4_10-June-14 (SPAdes) (version 2) ...
AAAAAAATATAATAAATCATAAACTTAAATCATTATACACTATAGAAAGTTGGCAGAATAATGTAATTGACTTAGAATCAATAAATGGGTAATACTCACTTTCTTGCTGCTTAGTTCAAATAGAATAATTAGTTTGCATCTAATAGGTGAGATTTCAGCTGCAGCCCAACGTTTCGGAAACAAAAGACTTTGAACGTCTTTATCAGGTGTTCAACTCATCTATGGGCTTGTTAAGATGGCAGAATAGTGCAACAGGTTTAAACCCTGTTTATGAATAATATTCTCTTAATAATGATTCTCCCATTCTCAATTTCTTTTGTTATTAGATATGCTATAGCCTTACTGGCTATAGCATTTTACACCTTAATAGAACGTAAATTCTTAGGATATTTTCAGCTACGAAAGGGCCCCAATAAAGTCGGACTAATAGGACTCCCACAACCATTTGCCGATGCAATAAAATTATTTACTAAAGAACAATCAAAACCAACTATAATAAATCAATCACCATTTATTGCTGCACCTGTTCTTGGTTTAATTTTGACCTTAATTCTATGATCAATCTATCCACACTTCCATCCAGCTATTTTTCTATCCTTTGGTGCCCTATTTTTCTTATGTGTGTCTAGAATAAATGTTTACACTACATTCATTGCAGGATGAAGATCCAACTCAAAATATGCCCTACTTGGAGCACTTCGTGCTGTAGCACAAACTATTTCTTATGAAGTAAGTATATCTTTAATTTTATTAGGATCATTAACCCTTTATACCCAAATAGACATATCCCTAATTTCCATTAACTCTATCTCCTGAATTTCCTTTATACTAAGCCCTCTAGCATTTATATGATTTATTACAAACTTAGCAGAAACCAACCGAACTCCATTCGACTTCGCAGAAGGAGAATCTGAACTAGTATCCGGATTTAATGTAGAATACAGTAGTGGTATATTCGCATTAATTTTCATAGCCGAATATGCTAATATTTTAATAATAAGACTTTTAACAGTGGTATTTTTTACTGGAGTTCTTCTTCCATCCCCATTAACAGACCTATCCCTAATTCTTAAAACAATACTAATTGCCACATTATTTATTTGAGTGCGTGCAACCATACCACGAATACGATATGATTACTTAATACAACTAACGTGAAAAGGTTTCCTTCCTCTGAGATTAGCATTCTTAACACTAATTATCCCTCTATCAATCTTATTTTAGATATTGCGCCGGATGAACGGATAACTCTGATGACGTTAAATATGGGTCCACCCCCAATATCTCCAAATCCTCAGATACGCGCCGGATGAACGGACACTCTATTGAGTAATCGGGTATCATCCCGTATCTAACTAGAGAGCTTGATAATAGCAATTGACTTTTAATCAATAGATAATTTATATTTCTAGTTAATGAACCTTCTTCTAATTTCCTCATCAATTGCCATCATTATCCCATTTATCTTATTTATCCTATCTTGAGTTTTAGCGGCCCGATCATTAACAGACCGAGAAAAATCATCTCCATTTGAGTGTGGATTTGACCCCAATCACAGTGCCCGAATTCCATTCTCTATACGATTTTTCCTCCTAGCCATTATCTTCATTGTATTTGACATTGAAATTGTACTTTTAATCCCAATCCCCCTAATTATGGCATCAACCAATATTGCATTCATGATAAGAGGCAGAATCCTCTTCTTAGTTGTATTAATTCTAGGCCTCCTTCATGAATGGAATGAAGGCTCTTTAGAATGAGCTTCCTAAAAGATAGCCGGGCTAATTAAGCTTCTAACTTGAATTGGGCAGTTCAACTCTGCCATATCTTTATGAAATATACACCATTTAACTTTATATGTATTACTATTATAATTCTAAGAACTGCAATAGTCCTATCAAGATCTAACTGAATGTTTTTATGAGCCGGAATAGAACTAAACTTACTCTCGTTTATTCCTCTAATCTTACTAACTAACTCTAATCAAGAAAGTGAAGCATCAATTAAATACTTCCTAGCTCAAGCCTTAGGGTCCAGAATTATATTAATGTCAAGCCTATCCATATGATTTTATAATTCCATACCTATATCTTACATAAGAGTAATTTTATTTGTCTCCTTAATACTAAAAATTGGTATAGCACCATGCCACCTATGATACCCATCAGTTATAACCTCTATTTCATGAGTTTCATGCTTAATCCTATCTACATGACAAAAATTAGCTCCGCTAGCAGTTATTACATTTATTATATCAAGGACTTTTTCTAATTCAATTTTAATCTTGGCGGCAATAAACGCTATTATTGGAGGAGCTGTAGGGATAAATCAAGTTCATCTACGAACTATTATAGCCTACTCATCTATTACTCATATAGGATGAATAATCAGATTATCCTCAATAAATAAACTGACCACTACTATACTATACTTCATAATATATTCTATTTTAATTACCCCAATCTTTATCCTATTTAACAAGTTTTCATCAAACACAAGAATAGACCTAAATAAATTAATATCTAAAGCCCCATTTATACAATTTATAATCCCTCTTCTCTTACTATCTCTTGGAGGACTTCCACCTCTTACAGGATTTATACCTAAATGAGTAGCCATCGAAACTTTATCATTTACTAACCCATACATCCTTATCCTATTAATTATTGGAGCTATAATAAATTTATACTTCTATTTAAATATCTCATTTAACATAATCCTGACACCACCTTTATCAAATTCTTCAAACTCAAAATTCTACTTCCTTCCTTCAAATATAATAATTCCTCTATCATCTCTAATCCTCCTATCTACTCCAATATTTATACTTATATATGCGATGACTATACTCAACTAATCACAAAGACATTGGAACCCTATACTTTATCTTAGGAGTGTGAGCTGGAATACTAGGTGCAGCAATAAGACTCCTAATTCGAATCGAACTTAGTCAACCAGGGTCTTTCCTTGGTAGAGACCAACTCTACAACACTATTGTAACAGCCCATGCATTTTTAATAATTTTCTTCCTAGTTATACCTGTATTTATTGGTGGTTTCGGAAATTGGCTTCTTCCTCTAATATTGGGAGCACCCGATATAGCTTTTCCACGACTAAATAACATAAGATTTTGATTACTACCTCCATCTCTAATACTTCTAATTTCCTCAGCTGCAGTGGAAAAAGGCGCCGGTACAGGATGAACTGTTTACCCACCTCTATCAAGGAATTTGGCTCATGCCGGCCCATCAGTAGACTTAGCTATTTTCTCTCTTCACTTAGCAGGTGCTTCTTCAATTTTGGGAGCCGTAAATTTTATTACCACTGTAATTAATATACGATGACAAGGACTACGACTAGAACGAATCCCTCTATTCGTCTGAGCCGTTGTAATTACTGTAGTTCTATTACTATTATCTCTCCCTGTTTTAGCTGGGGCTATTACTATGCTACTGACTGATCGAAACCTAAACACCTCATTCTTTGACCCCGCAGGCGGAGGAGATCCAATTCTATATCAACATTTATTTTGATTTTTTGGCCACCCTGAAGTATACATTTTAATTCTACCAGGATTCGGAGCCATTTCACATATCGTGGCTCACTATAGAGCCAAACTAGAACCATTTGGTACTCTCGGAATAATTTATGCAATACTAGGAATTGCAGTACTTGGATTTATTGTATGAGCCCACCACATATTTACAGTAGGAATAGACGTAGATACTCGCGCTTACTTCACAGCAGCCACAATAATCATTGCTGTCCCAACAGGAATTAAAGTTTTTAGATGACTTGCAACTCTACATGGTTCAAATATCAAATACACAACTCCTATACTATGAGCCATTGGCTTTATTTTTCTATTTACTACAGGAGGGGTAACAGGTATTATTTTATCAAATTCAGCTCTAGATATTATATTACATGATACATATTATGTAGTTGCTCATTTCCACTATGTTCTAAGAATGGGGGCAGTATTTGCTATTTTTGCAGCTTTTACTCACTGGTTCCCCTTATTTACCGGACTTACTCTTCATCAACGATGAACAAAAGCCCAATTCTTTTTAATATTTATCGGAGTAAATTTAACATTCTTCCCACAACACTTTTTAGGTCTTAGGGGAATACCTCGACGGTACTCAGATTACCCTGATGCCTTTATAAAATGAAATGTTGTATCCTCCTTTGGGTCTCTCTTATCATTTGTTGCTCTTATAATATTTATTTTTATTTTATGAGAAAGATTTGCAGCACAACGTGGAGTAATCTCTACTTCAAACATACCAACAGCCATGGAATGAAATGAAATTTTACCTCTAGATTTCCACAACCTAAGAGAAACTGGACTAATTTCATCACCAATCTTAAGTGAATGCCAAAGGCACCTATTTGTTAATTAGGCCTGTGCTATTTATATAGCTCACTTAGATGACCTGAGGTCAACTAATATTTCAAGATGCCGCATCTCCAATTATACTCCAAATAATTTCATTCCACGATCTAACCCTTGTAATCCTTACTTTAGTAATATCAGTTGTTACTTATGCTCTTCTCTCAATCGCAATAAATTCCCACACTAATCGATACCTAATAGAAGCTCAAGAAATTGAAACAGTATGAACTATTTTGCCAGCAATCATTCTTTTATTCTTAGCTCTTCCCTCTCTTCGGCTTCTATACTTAACTGATGAACTAAGACAACCAGGAATAACCTTAAAAGCCATCGGTCATCAATGATACTGAAGATATGAATATTCAGACTTTACAAACGTAGAAATAGACTCATACATAACTCCAGTTTCAGATCTGGCTCCAGGAGAATTTCGTCTTCTAGAAGTAGATAATCGAGTAATTTTACCTATACATCTAGAAATCCGTGTATTAGTGACCGCAGCCGATGTAATTCACTCATGAACAGTCCCATCCTTAGGAGTAAAAGTAGATGCAATTCCTGGACGTCTAAATCAACTAGGATTTACTATAAGACAGCCAGGTGTATTTTACGGCCAATGCTCAGAAATCTGTGGGGCTAACCATTCATTTATACCAATCGCTATTGAATCCATTAGACTAAAATCATTTATAAACTGAGTTTCAAACTTCTCTTAAAGTTCTAGTTAATACATAACAAAGGCTTGTCAAGTCTTAATAACCATAGGTGAACTTTAAATGCCTCACTTATCCCCAATAAACTGATTACTAGCAATCTCTAGATTTTGACTAATTATTTCTATTATCATATCCGAAAACTGATGATCTCAACCAAACACATTTAAATGTCCAAAACTAACCTCTAAAGCCTCCTCTTCCATCACATGAAAATGATTATAAGGTGGCCGAGTAAGCTATAAACTGTAAATTTATAAACGAGTAATCCTCCCTTATATGATTTTAGTATATAAAGTACATTTACCTTCCAAGTAAAAAGATTAGTTTAAAAATCATAAATGATACGACAACCATTCCATTTAGTAGAATACAGCCCATGACCCTTAACATCCTCTATCGGAGCTTTCACTTTAACAGTTGGATTAGCAAGATGATTTCATGGTCACGGAATCTCCTGCTTTTTATTTTCCCTAATTCTTATTGTTATTTCAATATTCCAATGATGACGAGACGTAGTCCGAGAAGGAACATTTATAGGGCACCACACCTCATATGTTACTACAGGACTCCGATGAGGAATAATTTTATTTATTACCTCTGAAGTTTTATTCTTCTTTGCATTCTTTTGAGCATTCTTCCATAGAAGTCTATCCCCAACCCCTGAATTAGGCTGCTGTTGACCCCCATCTGGCATTCACCCACTAAATCCATATAGAGTTCCTCTATTAAATACAGCCGTACTGCTAGCATCGGGCGTAACCGTAACCTGAGCCCATCATAGATTAATAGAAAATAGTCGTACAAATACCATTCAAGCATTAATCTTAACAGTAGCCCTAGGAGCCTACTTTACAATTCTCCAAGCAGGTGAATATTTAGAAGCCTCCTTCGCAATTTCTGACAGAGTATATGGATCTACATTCTTCGTAGCAACTGGATTCCATGGTCTACACGTATTAATCGGATCCACATTCCTTCTTGTTTGCTTACTACGAGTTATTTCTCACCACTTTTCTAATGGTCATCACTTTGGGTTCGAGGCAGCAGCATGATACTGACACTTTGTAGATGTAGTTTGAATTTGTCTTTACCTATGTGTTTACTGATGAAGATCTTATATAAACTAGTGTATGGTGCACTTTGGCCTTTGAAACCAACAGATGAGTTCAACTCTCAAGATTATAAATGATATTATCTCTTCTAATTCTAACTATTACAGCAACTACCTTTACAGCTACCATAGCAATAAATCCTTTAACCTTAGGACTACTAATTCTATTACTGGCTTTAATTTTATCAATTACATTTTCCACAGCCATGTCCTCTTGAGTAGCCCTTTTGATTTTTTTAATCTATATTGGAGGCATATTAGTAATATTTTCATATTTTGTTGCAATCACTCCTAACCAAACTCTGCCTGTCATACTAATACTAGGAGTACTTATGTCTTCAATTATCTCATTAACCATTATTTCTAAATCCTTGAGCATCAAATCTCCAGTAAACTTCACATATATGTCACAAATTAATATTATGTATCAGCCATTTAATATCCCAACGCTTCTAATATTAGCATTAATCCTCTTATTTACTATAGTAGTAGTGGTAAAAGTATCAACTCACAATAAAGGCCCCCTTCGCCCATTTTATGTTTAAATCTATTCGAACCTCTCACCCTGTAATTAAAATCATCAACGGCTCCCTAATTGATCTTCCTGCACCTAATAACATCTCAATTTGATGAAATTATGGATCTCTATTAGGACTGTGCTTAGTTATTCAAATTGCTACTGGATTATTCCTATCAATACACTATGTTCCAAACATCGAAATAGCATTTTCTTCTGTTGCCCATATCTCCCGAGACGTAAATTATGGATGAATCTTACGTTCTATTCATGCCAACGGAGCATCTATATTTTTCCTATTCCTTTATCTACACACAGGTCGAGGAATTTATTACGGATCTTACTTTTTCATTGAAACATGAAATCTAGGTGTTATTTTATTTATCTTAACCATAGCAACAGCATTCATAGGGTATGTTCTCCCTTGAGGACAAATAAGATTTTGAGGAGCTACTGTTATTACTAATTTATTTTCTGCCATCCCATACATTGGTAAAATACTAGTAGAATGAATTTGAGGTGGCTTCGCAGTAGATAATGCTACATTAAACCGATTTTTTGCTTTCCATTTTATTTTACCTTTTATCGTAGCTGTAGTAGTAATTCTTCACATCTTGTTTCTTCACCAAACAGGGTCAAACAATCCTCTAGGTATTGAATGCAACTCAGATCGAGTACCATTCCACATATATTATTCAGTAAAAGACATCTTAGGATACGTCATTGCTCTGTCACTATTTATAATTATCATCTTATTTACACCAAACTTAATAACAGACCCAGAAAACTTTCTTCTAGCTAACCCATTAGTAACCCCAGTTCATATTAAGCCGGAATGATATTTTCTATGAGTATATGCAATCCTGCGTTCAATCCCAAATAAATTAGGTGGAGTAATTGCCTTATTTGCAGCCCTCCTAATTTTATTTATTTTACCATTTGCATCAAAAATAAATAAACGTGGATTTGCATTCTATCCTATTAATCAACTTCTATTCTGATCTCTAGTATCATCCTGAGCAATCTTAACTTGAATTGGAGGACGTCCAGTAGAAGACCCATTTATTTTTATTGGTCAATCATTTACAGTAATTTACTTCCTATTTTATTTAGTAAATCCATTAGTATCAAACTCATGAGATAACCTCCTAAAAATCTAAAACATTAAGTTAATAAAACTAGAGACCTTCAAAGTCTCCATTGGATTCCCCATGTTTTGAATGATACCTGATATTTTTTCCTCTTTTGATCCATTTATATTTAATACTTTAGCCCCATCTAACAGAATATTCCTAACAATTAATGTTCTACTAATTCTTCTTATACAATCCTCTTTTTGAATTATAAATTCTCAAAAAGCTGCCCTTATAAATGAAATTACCCAACTAATCTTTACTCAACTATCTCGAACTAACACAGTATTCCTGAAAGGATTAAGATCCATTGTATCATCAATCTTTATTACTGTAATCTTAATTAATTTATTAGGACTAATTCCATACATATTTAGAACATCAAGACACCTAATCTTTACACTCACTATTGGTTTACCTGTTTGGCTTAGTATAGTACTATCAAGATTTACAAAATCATTTAAAGCATCCGTAGCCCACTTTCTTCCTGACGGGGCGCCGGACTGACTAAACCCATTTTTAGTATTAATTGAAACCACAAGAATTATAGTACGTCCTCTTACCCTATCATTTCGACTTGCAGCTAACATAAGAGCTGGTCACATTGTTCTTAGTTTAGCTGGAATTTACTGCGCAGCTTCCATATTTTCATCTATCTTAGGAACTCTTTTATTAATCTCTGTTTCTATTGGATACTTAATATTTGAAGTAGCAATTTGTATAATCCAAGCATACATTTTTTGTTTACTCCTATCTCTATATTCAGATGATCACGCACACT
>Ga0209895_1000138_pt1 | contig 8446 bp, 8 predicted proteins | sample GWRWT4_1June14_FD_187194 | JGI IMG/M metagenome (GOLD analysis project Ga0209895, IMG submission 187194) | Sand microcosm microbial communities from a hyporheic zone in Columbia River, Washington, USA - GW-RW T4_10-June-14 (SPAdes) (version 2) ...
TCGTGGCCCAAGGCAAGCAGCAAATTGCCGAGGCGCAGAAGCTTTATCAGGATTTGAACAAGCTCACCGACATTCCGGGGCTGGCACAGCAGCTCAAGTCTGATGCCCTGCGCGAACTCGACATTTCGGGCGGCTCGCTCGAAGGCTTTGGCAACGGTAATCTCGATGTTGTCGGCGCGGGCCGCGCCAAGGCCGATGCGGTGTATCGCGATCTGCTTGGGCAGTTGGGACTTGCCGGCTCCGAACAATCCCGCGCGACTTATGATCTCAATGCTCGCAACATCGGCATCAATGCCGGTCTCGCCGAGAATATGGGCGCTGCCGTCACGTCGCGGGCGCAAGGGCTGGATCAATTGCGCAGCCGGTTGGCAACCGCAGGAACGGCGAAGGAAGTGGCTGACCTGACGGCGCGGCTACAACTTGAATCCGCTGCGATGCAGAACGACCAGCTCCGCTTGCAGGCCATTGGCTTGCAGCAAGAGGCGCAGGAGCGTCAGCGCGCAGCCGAAGGGCAGGCAGCTCTCGCCCAAAAGCTCGATGCCGCAAGCCGCTACTATCGCGGGCAATGACGATGCGATCAGCGATCATCTGCACGGGGCTACTGTTGGCGGGGTGTGGCACGTCCACACCCCAAGCCGACATTAAGCCAAGGGATTGGCGATATTATGTCGCCAACCCCGACGAGATCGAACCGATGCAGAAGATTTGCCGCGAATGGGCGGGATCGACGGCCCCCAAGGACACCGAACCCGCCGTCGTCTCAACCAACTGCCGTGCGGCAGCTTTCGCCAAGTCGCAGCTTCAAATCAGCAACTGACCCAAATGCTCCAGGAATGAGTGCCGGATATGGATTTCAGCGATCATGTTTTCACTACGATGTTCGAAGCGCTTAACAATGCGCTTGCGGCAATCGTCGGGAAATATGCGGCGGTGATCGGCATCGTCTCCCCGGCGCTGCGCATCGGAATCGTGATCTACATCTCGCTGCTCGGCTACGCGATCATGCGCGGTGCGGTGCAATATCCATTCCGCGAATATGCCTATCGCGGCTGTCAGCTCGCATTTCTCTATTTTGCCGTCACCTCGCTCTACGGAACCCAGATCGGAATGTTCGCGCTGGGCGGTCTCCCCGGCCAGTTTGCCACCGCGCTTGGCGGTTCGGACGTCGGCGGTCTTGGCGGGTATTATGACAAGCTCGCAGGAACAGGTTTCGAGACTGCCAACACGATGCGGAAGATCGCCGCCGATTACCAGCAAACCCAAGGCACTCTGCCCGACATAGGTTATGCGGTCTTTTCCGGCTTCCTCGTGGTGATGGTGATTGTTGCCACTTTGCTCTGCGCGGCGATCGGTTTCGTTATCAGCGCCTTCGGACTGTTTGCACTCGCCCTATTGTCGGTGGTCGGACCACTGTTCGTGGCGGCTTTGCTGTTCGAATCCACGCGCGGCTATTTCTTCGCCTGGCTGGGTGCGTGCATCAACTACCTAATGTTGATTGTGTTTGCGCTCGTGCTGACATTGTTCCTGACGCAGACCGGCGATGCCGTCATCGCCACGATTTCCGAAAATGACGAGATCGGCATGGCCGCGATCAAGGCGCTGGCCTTCTACGCGCTCGGCTTCTTCTTTTTCCTGCAAATTCCGATGCTGGCCGCCTCGCTCGGCGGCGGCGGGCCTGCGCTCGCTAATCAATTTGCATCAGCCATTGCAGCAGCAGGCGGGTTCGTCGCCGGTCGCAGTGCCACGGGCGCGCAAGCCACCAGCCGTGCCATTGAACGCGGCTTTGCCCGAGGAATCGCCCGGATGCGGACATCTGGCTCGGTCAGCCGTGGAACTACATAAAAGGACAGGGTCATGGGTAAGCGTATCATAGGCATCTTGGCGGCACTGGCGCTGATCGCACCGGTCTATCCCGGCATCGCCGCATCGAAATCGCCCAAACTGGCCAAGTGCGATGGCAAGCAGCGGCGCCCGGCCAATCCCTATGGTTCCATCCTGCCAAGCGTCGATCCTTTGGGCGGGACTTCCACACCGGCAGGCCAGACGCCAGAACGCAAGGGCGTCGAGGTGTTCCCCGGCAACGCCCCCGATGCACCAAAGCCCGCAAAACCGGATGGCAGACCAGAGCGTCAAGTGCCGCCGATAAGCGGCCTGTCCCCATCAACCTCCAACCAGAGCTGCTGAGCGTCATGGCGGGCGGCGTTACCGACAAGAATGATCTCAAAGCCTATTTTGCGGAAGCCGCAAGCTGGGACCACGACCGCCTTATCGCGGCCAATCGCTCGAAGTGGCTGGCGTGGATTGCTGCGGGTGTAGCGAGTGTTCTCGCGATCACCGGCGTCGCGGCTGTGGCGATGCTCACGCCGCTCAAGACCGTCGCGCCCTATGTCATCACCGTCGATAAGGCGACCGGCGCGAGCGAAATCACCTCCCCGATGTCGGGCGACAAGCAAATCACTTATAACGAGGCGGTCGCCAAATATTTCCTCGCCGATTATGTCCGCAACCGCGAAGGCTGGATTCCGCAGGCACGCCAGGAATTCTTCGAGGGCGTGCTGGCGATGTCGTCACGCGACGAACAAGCGCGGTGGACAGCCTTTTACAGCAAGGACAATCCCAAGTCGCCGCAATCGGTTTTCACCGATCTCGATACGGTGTTCATCGCGGTCAAGTCCGTCACCTTCGTTTCCGCGAAGGTTGCGCAGATACGCTTCACCAAGACGCTCCAGCGCGGCTCCGTCGTGACTGACACCCCCGCCATTGCGACCGTAACTTACGACACCACAGATACGCCAACGACCGAACAACAGCGGTTCAAAAACCCCTTGGGACTGGAGGTGCAGACCTACCGCGCCGATCTGGAGGTGACACAATGAAACCAATAAGCTGCCTCACGGCGATAGCATTCCTGTTGACCAGCGCACCGGCGCTACCGGCCGAAACCCCGCACCCGACGGCGCAGGACAATCGCATCCGCGAAGTGATCTACAGCGATACCCAGGTTTTTCGCATCGTTGGCGTGTTCCGCTCCGCGACCCAGATCGTGTTTTCGCCCAGCGAGCGCGTCGAGCATGTCGCACTTGGCGACACCGTATCGTGGGAAGTCGCCCCGGCAGAAAACTCGCTCTTCATCAAACCACGCGAGCTGGCAGGGGCTACCAACCTGATCGTTATCACGCGGTCCAGCACAGGCAATCGCACCTATACATTCGAGCTATCAGCGCGGCGCGGCGCCATCGGTGCGCGTTCCGCCGATACCTTCTTCAAAGTCGTGTTCCGCTATCCGCGCGAAGAAGCCGCCGCCGCGCAAGCGGCAGCGACGCAGGCCGCCTACACCCAGGCGGTTGCGCTGCAATCGGGCGCAATCCGTTCGGCGCTCGATCTCGCCGTTCTCGAAGGCAAGCGGAACTTGGGCTATTCGGTGCAAGGTTCGTCGGCGATCCAGCCTTCCGAAATCACCGATAACGGTCAGTTCACGGCACTACGATTCCCCAACCAGCGCGAACTCCCGGCATTCTTCGCGGTCAATCCCGATGGCAGCGAGAGCATAGTTCCCTTCGATGTCCGCGATGAATTTGTCGTGATCCACGGCGTCTTTGCGCAGCTCCGCTTGCGTCGCGGCAGGGAGGTTTTGTGCGTCTTCAATGAGGCTCGGGATTTCTATGGCCGTGACCCTAAGACGGGAACAGCATCCAGCATCGTCGAACGAACGCCAAGTCAGGGTAATGGGGAGCCAAAGTGATGGCCGAAATGTCAAAAGGCGAACGCGCTACCGTCGATCAAACCCCTGACCCTGACGATATTGACCGCGCACCGGCCACCGAGCGTGCCAGCAAAATGCCGTCGATCCCTGGCACAGCGATGGACCCGAAAAAGATGATCGGTTTTGCCGCCGCCGCAGGTGCCATCATGTTTACGGTGCTGGCGCTTGGCACCGGACTGACGGGCAACTCCACTCTTCCTCCGGTCAAACCCAAACCGGCACTCGAACCCGCGCAATATGATCCGGCAAGCGTCATTGCGCCGACGCTTGCGGGTGCAGCGACTGATCCAAATGCACCGATTGCCTTGGGAGAACAGATTGTCCCCGCAATTGGTGCAGGGCCTGGGCCGTCTCAGATTCCTCCGCCCGCCGCACAGCAAGCCCGCCAGCCCCAAAATCCACAAATGGCGCAAGCAGAAGCGCTACGCGAAGCGGCGCGGCGATCATCGCTGATTGCCTATGGCGGCGAACGTGACACTGGCAGCGTGGGTGTTCGATACAGCGATAATGGCGGTGCGGCGAATGCCGGACGCCAACCATCGCCTCCGGCCACCAATCTCGACACGCTCCGCCAGGCATCGGCGATCGGGCAGGCGCAGGCCCGGCCACTTCCTGATCGCAATTTCCTGATAACGGCGGGCAGTTTCATTCCCTGCGTTCTTCAATCCGCGATGGACTCAAGCCAACCCGGATATGTGAGCTGCATCGTCCCGCGAAACATCTACTCCGACAATGGCCGTGTCGTGCTGATGGAGAAAGGCACGAAAATCCTCGGCGAATATCAGGGTGGACTCAATCGCGGCCAATACCGGCTGTTCGTTTTGTGGACGCGGGCCGTTACCCCGCGAGGCATCGCTATAGATGTCGCTTCACCGGCAACCGACGCGCTTGGGCGCGGCGGCGTGGATGGGCGCGTCAACAACTTCTTCTGGCAGCGTTTCGGCACGGCCCTGCTCTTCAGCTTGGTTGATGACGCGGCCACCGTGGGCGCGGAAGCTGTCGGCAATAGCGCCTCCAATACCACCCGTGTTCCTTCCGACGCAGCTTCAACGATCTTGCAACAGAACGGCCAGATCAAACCCGTGCTGCGCAAAAATCAGGGTGAAGATGTCGGCATTACCGTCGCCCAGGATTTCGATTTCTCGACCGTTTACGGCCTCGCTCTCAAATAATGGCGGCTCCGGGCAAAAATACCGCTGTCCTCGACAGCGTGACTGCGCCCTTACGCAAATATCTCGATGACGAGCGTGTGACCGAACTCGTCATCAACCGACCCGGCGAAGTCGGCATTGAACGCCGTGGAGGCTGGACATGGGAAAGCGAACCAAGTCTCGATTTCAAGAATCTGATGGCGTTGGCGACGGCTGCGGCGGCGTTCACTTCGCAGGACGTTACCCGCGAAAATCCCATTGTATCGACAATCTTCCCAACCGGCGAACGGGTGCAAATCATCGTGCCGCCCGTCGTCCCAGATGAAACCGTGTCGATCACCGTGCGCAAACCTTCCACAGTCACGATGACGTTGGCGGATTTTGAAGCGGCGGGTTTGTTCAAGGACACGCGCATCGCCGAAAAGCAGGTGTCGGCTCAGGAACTGGGCTTGCTCGCACTGCTCAAGGCGGGACGTCATGTTGAATTCTTCGACGGCGCAGTGAAGGCGCGGCTCAACATCCTGATCTCCGGCGCGACCGGATCGGGAAAGACCACGCTCTCTAAGGGATTGATCCAGCTCATCCCGCCAGAGGAACGGTTGCTGACGATCGAGGACACGCGCGAACTGATCGTCCCGCACAAAAATGTGGTCCACATGCTCTATGCAAAAGACGGCCAAGGCACCGCGAATGTCACGGCCAAGCATTTGCTCGAAAGCGCGCTCAGGATGCGGCCCGACCGCATCTTACTACAGGAACTGCGCGACGGGACGGCCTTTTTCTACCTGCGCAACGTGAACTCGGGCCATCCTGGCTCGATCACGACCATCCATGCAGACTCGGCGGAACTGGCGTTTGAGCAACTGACCTTGCTGGTCAAGGAAAGCGAAGGCGGCTCCGATCTGGCGCGCGGCGATATTCGCGCGCTGCTCAAAATGCTCGTCGATGTCGTCGTCCAGACCAAGAAAACCAATGGCGAATTTCGGGTGACGGAGATCTATTATGACCCAGAAAGCAGGCACCTCGCCTGAGGGTGGGGCGGCACGATATTTAATCGCCATCCCGCTCGGGGTTTTGATCGCGCTTGCCATTGCCACCATGATTGGTTGGGTAATTCTGGGCCTTCCTGTGGCAGCTTATGACCCGCTCAAGATGCCGCAGTTTTTCTGGTATTATCGCGGCGATCCCCACGTCGTGAAGGCTATGGCAGGCGGTCTGGTGGGCGGCGTCACGCTGCTTGCCGGGCTGGTCTATGCCCTTTGGTCGCGCGGCACACCACTCCACGGGGCCGCTCGTTTTGCCAATGAGCGTGAACTTAAGCGGCATGGTTTCCGCTCGGCCTTGGGAATTGTCGTTGGACGCAAAGGCGGGCGCTTCCTGACTTTTGGCGGGAATGAGCATGTCCTTGTCGAAGCGCCAACCCGTTCGGGCAAAGGCACTGGCATCGTCATTCCCAATTTGCTAACATGGCAAGGGTCGGTGGTGGTTCTCGATGTGAAGCGCGAGAATTATGACGCGACCGCAGGCTTTCGTGCGAGATGCGGGCAGGACGTATTCTTGTTCAACCCGACCGACCGAGAAGGCCGGACGGCGAGATACAATCCGCTGGCCTATATCGATCGTGACGATCCCGATGACGTGATCATTGAACTGCAAAAGATCGCGACCATGCTGTTCGTTGCGCCCGAACGCGGCGAAGCCTTTTGGGCAAATGGTGCGCGCACCGGGTTTGCCGGTGTCGGAGCCTGGCTTGCGGAAACCAGCGACGAGCCGCTGACGATGGGTGCAATCTACCGCCATCTGACGACAAGCGATGCCCGCAGTTTCTTCAAAAAGGAACTGGCCAATCCCAAACTCAACCTTTCCACGGGGTGCCGAACGGCACTGTCCGATTTTGCCGGTGGTTCGGACAACAGCTTTGCCGACATCAAGAAGACCATCACCAGCGTCCTTGGCCTTTGGCTCAATCCATTGGTCGATGCAGCAACGTCTGCGAGCGATTTCGACCTACGGAACTTGCGAAAACGCCACATTTCAATATATCTCGGCGTATCGCCCGATGAACTCGACCGGATCGCGCCGCTCTACAATCTTCTGTTCCAGCAACTGATTGACCTGAATGTCCGGGAATTGCCGAGCGAAGCGACGCCAGTTCCCGTGCTGGTCATTCTTGATGAATTTGCACGGCTTGGCCGCGCATCGGTGATCGCTAGCGCCTTTTCTTACGTCGCAGGCTACGGCATCCGTCTGCTCCCGGTGATCCAGTCTCGCTCGCAATTGCGCGGTGTTTATGGCGAGCATTTGGCCGATGAAATCGTCGCCAACTGCGGGGTTGAAGTCGCTTTCACACCCAAGGAACTTCGTGTTGCAAATGAGCTGTCGGAGCGCATCGGTTATGTCGGGCAGGAGAGTGTCACCCGGTCCCTCACGATAAACGGCTTGCTCGCCAACCGCTCGAAATCAATTTCCGAACAGCGCCGCGCCTTGCTGCTGCCCCAGGAGCTGATGCAATTTCCAACGGACAGACTGCTGCTGCTACGCGGCGGTATCCCGCCGATCATCGGCACCAAGATTTTCTATTTCAAAAGTCGTTTTTTCGGGAAGCGGGTGTTGCCTTCACCCATCGTTCCGTCCATCGAAAAACAGACCGTCGTGACAATTGCGCCAGCACAATTCCGCGACATGACCCCTGAGGAGCTGGAAGGAAACCCGGCACATCCGATAAGACCGGAAGACATCCGCACTGAAGACTATCCGAGCTTCAATGCGGATCTGCTGACCATTGACCGGAATGGAAATTCAAGTTTGCTCATAGACGAAGGCGATGAAAATGGCTGATGACCTTGAAGGAAACACGCCTTCGGGGCGCAGCCGGGCAAATGACCCGAAACAGGCGAAGCCCAAGCAGGTCACTACGAAGGCCGCTCCAGACAAACCCAAGCGCAAATCTGAACCGCCCACAATCACCGACGACCTGACCGGCAAATTTCTGCGCGTCGGTAACAAGCTCTATCGCACCTCCGACGACAAGACCCCGATTGTGCGGATTGCGGGCGACCGGCTCAAGACCAGCAATATCGACGCCCTTCCTGACATCATACGGATTGCCAAGGCGAACGGTTGGACGTCAATCAAGGTAGGTGGTGGCGACACGTTCAAGAAGGCGGCATACCTCGCCGCCGCCGCGCAAGGGCTGGCGGTCGAGAATTATAGGCCAACCAAGGTAGTCAAGGCCGAAGCCGACCGTCTCCGCGAAAGGATCGCCGAACGAGAAAAACGTCGAGAGGGTCAGAAGGCTGGCACGAAACCGCCGCAGACCGAAGGTGAACTAAGTAAGCTCAAAGCCCTCTCGGATCGATTCCTGCGCCAATCACACGCCGAGAATGCCCGTGACCCAGACCTGCGCCGCGCGCAAAGTCTGGTTGCCCAGACCATTTCGATCACCCGCGCGAAATATCCTGACGATCCGACCAAGGCGACAAAGGAGGTCGAAGCCAGACGCCAGGAGGTTGCCCTTCGCATCGCCAAGGGC
>Ga0209895_1000139_pt1 | contig 8410 bp, 13 predicted proteins | sample GWRWT4_1June14_FD_187194 | JGI IMG/M metagenome (GOLD analysis project Ga0209895, IMG submission 187194) | Sand microcosm microbial communities from a hyporheic zone in Columbia River, Washington, USA - GW-RW T4_10-June-14 (SPAdes) (version 2) ...
GTTCTCAGTATTCCCAGTACATAATAAATAAATAAAGTAATATTAAATAATCAAACTAAATAAGTAAATAAGTAATATTCAAAAACATTTATTTTTTATTAACAATAACTATGATAATCAACAAGCATTGATAAGCATGATTTATATGCACAATATTCCCCATGTTCACGATAAGGGCACACAATGTTTCTAGGGATAAATTGTAAATTATAAGGTTCGTACTTCACGATTCTCAGCATCGGGAATAATTTCTTTAATGTAATCATTCGATTTTCGTCTCGAGTATAAAATACTTCTGTTGAAATATCATCGCCGTAACTATTGATTAGGCAGTACATACAAAATGTATGAGAACCCTCTTCCCAACTTAATTTGACGTGATCTTTTATTAATAAATCATTAATAGTTTGATCAATTTCCGATAAATGTTTCCAGGCAATGTTCATTTTGTAGACCATATGATTGGGATTTAACATATCATTTGCATTAATGATACATAATTCCTTGACTAACGGTTCCTCATTGTAACAGTAACCTTGAAAATCTATAAAATAAACCATTTTTAATAAAAAACCTTACTCAAGTTTGTTTATATTGATTCGAGAGCCATAATAAACAGTATTGTCCACAAGTTTTTGTACCATATTCTTGGTATTGAGTAGTGTTATATTTTACTGGGGCAATTGCGTGTAATTTATTAACTAATATTGAAGGGTAAAAATGTCCAAAAGAATCGAATGCTTTAATTAAATTGGGTTTGACGTATAGCGCAATCCAATGTTCGCCTTCTAAATTTGATGTATGGGTATTGATAATATATCCGCCAGGTTTTAATTGAGGTATTTTATCAAGGGGGTAGACTCCTCGCCAAGCATCTCCAAGTATAATTTTCCCCATAGAATTAATCTGAGTAGAACTAAATTAATTAAAAATTTAAAAAATAATTAAAAACTTACTCCATATTACATCAAGACTGTTCGATCTTTGTTTATTTGAATTTCATGATCGAAAATTCCGTAAATTAATACAATCATAGAATCGGCTAAAGCTTCCGCAAATTTAATTTCAAGTCTCAAATTACCCTGTTTTGGTAATTGCGTTTGGTTAATGTCAAAGTCAGGGGCAAGAATAAATGTGAAAAATGGAAACAAGTCTTTAAAACTTTTCATTGTTATTGCATTATTTAAATTTTTATCCATATGACCTAAATTTCTAATCATTGATTGCACATATGTAGTTGTATAATTAGATTCAAAATCTTGTTCATAACTTTCCATATAATCTGTAGCACCAGTAAGTGATATCTTCGTGCACTTTAGATGATCATAAGTACCGGTCTTTTCAGTATATGCTCCATAATGCTTATTATGATTTTGAAATGTTACAAGGATAAATTTAGGCATTCTAACGTCACCAAATATTTGGTCTTTATTAAAACTCATCAGTCCCTTGCCGACATTATATGTCACCAACTTGCATTGTCTTATAGGATAAATAGCATTTCTAGCATTTAAACCTAATTGATGCCCCATTAAAACTGACGGTTCAACTCGAACTCTTCTTACTAATAATCTGGCGCTAATATATTCAATTTTCGGTTTTAGGGCTGCTGAATAAATACAAAAACCGGGCTCGTTTCTTTTTAATTTAATATTAACGTTGACTCCCGGAATCAAATATTTAGGCTGATCGAAAAAATCTAATTGTAAAGTTCCGCACAATGATATTGTTTTTGATTTATTACAATTGGCTGTTCTAGCAGTTTCACCCTCATAACCTATACTCGTTAAATTAGTGTTTCTAGTATCGGTATTATAATTTAAAATTGTATCGAGTAAAGCCTTGTGCATATAATTATTATCTCCGCCCTCTATTTTTTCCGTATTTAATGTTAAAATTACGTCTTTCCATAAGGTATGGAACATATAATTTGATGGCGTATTTGCTGCATCGACAGTATAATCAGCACCCTTATCGTCAACTACTTTCAATTCAACACATAACAAAGTATCATTTAAATCCAAGTACTCTGTATGCGAACCTACAATATTAAATTCAAGATCGGCATGACTTTTCCCTGCAATGCTATTTACCGGAAAAATTTCCTCAAATTTTCCGTTCTCTACCACTACTTGCGGAGTAGCTCTATCAAAAATACATAATTCGGATTTTCCACAACTCATTTTTGAAATATTGTTCCATGCCCTTTCAACCGTTTGTTTATAGATCGTTTCATTGGCATTCGACGTTTTAGTGCTCTAGGAGGACCGCTTATCATATTCCTTATTTCAGGTAAAATATCCGCCGCTTCAGATAAAACATTAGATTTTAAAGACGATAATATAGGTTTATCTTTAGTAATTACATCTTTTGCTGTTCGAAAAGCTACACCGCCCAATCTTTTTAAAATAGGGATAGCAAATCGCCCCAAGGTTTTTAACCATCCTGAACCATACTGTTTTCCAATAAAATAGGGTAATTCGCCTCCGGATTGTGGTCCGGAATATATAGAAATAAGATTATTATCCATAATTATTATTCGTATAATAAATGATATTGTTTATATTCACTTCTTTTTAAAATGTAAAGTAATGCAAGATTTTGATCCGTACGGGAATGGTATATAATTTCCAGCATCATCCCTAATTTCAACTTCTATATTATTAAGCGTATTTGAAGATGTATTCAAATACATTGGATTATCCAAAACTTCGCTAATAACATCGCCTAATATATATTTAGATTCAACCCAAAGTGTTCGTAATAAAGGAACCTTATTTCCACCGACTATTATGGGATCGATTATACTTGCGTAAATATAATATTGATTGTACCTACTTACCAGTTTTGGCGGATTATCGGCCACGAATGTTACACCTTTTGGCTTATTTGAAAATGTTGTTGTAGGGAAAAACCCTAAGCTAATAGCTACATCGGTATCGAAAACTAATCCGCTGAGAGAATTGTCTATAGAAAATGTTATTTTACCCATACCGTTTACTACAATTTTATCGAAATATGCCTCATTTTTAAAATATTCTACGATAGCCGATGCTTCAGAAAAGTTTGGATAATCTGCATATTCATGATCTACTGTTACGACTAGATCTTCATTATATTCAAAAATAACTTCTGCATTATACGATTCATTTGCCACGGGTTTTGTAAAATCATACATCTCAGTATTACAATCAATAATCATTGAATCCGAACCAAACTTGGCGGCATCAAGTTTTGTAAAGAATTTTAATGTATAGGGAAATTTCTTACAAAAAAGGTGCATTGTCCTATGATCTTTATGAAATATAACTTCTAAAATACCGGATTTTCCTCCATAATTTAATACACCATTTACGAGAACTAATTTCAGATATTCCCTTGATCGTTGAATACGTTTTGATGTTATTTTTACTAGGGGGTTAAAAATTGGAGGACAGTAATTAAATGAAAACTCGGTCAATGCAACCTCCCATTTACCATCAAGCTGAACATGATTTTCTTGATCTACCCTATAACTCGCAGCTCGGTTTTTAGGTTGAGTTAAAGGGCATGAATTGCTAGGTAGTACTGCATAAAAATTAGCCATTTTAATTCTTTAAATTATTCATTAATGTTTATATCAGATGCTTTAATCCATGTCGGTTCTTTATATCCTGCCCATTTAACATAATGCTGTTTATTTTTCCCCACACCTTTAGATTTAATTATTTTTTCTATACGAAATAGTGTAGGCTTTGCAATAACTTGTAATTCTTCATGATAAAATTTACCCTGAATTTTTTCGCCTTTAAAATCTTTTATTTTATACATTACGGGACTATCTTTAATGTTTACATCATAAATTTGAAATACTTCATCGCTCCAATTATTATCAAAATTTTTAATAAATGGCGAATTATTAATTTTGGAAACTCGGACATAATTACCGATTTGGTGTCTCTTTATAGTCTTAGTTTTTATTATTCTATTATTTTGTTTTTCCCATATTTCAGACTCATTATTTTTATTAACTTCAGCAGGTTTTTTATCGATTCCGCGATGTTTAGAATTATTATATGAATTAATAATATTTTGCAAAACATTGATCCATTTTTTATTACCCACCTTTGTGAAATATTTACTTAGTCTTTCACGTAATGTACGATTGAATCGTTCAACATATGACGCTTTAAATTGTGAAAATACGGAATAATGATTAATATTTAATTTTTTGAATAAACTTTTTACATTAGAATTATAAAATTCTTTTCCTTCGTCTGTTTGTATGTGACGGGGTTTTTCGTTTACTAATAATTTATTTAACGCCGTCGATACTTCAGCAGCAGATTTAGTTTTAAGTGGAACTGCCCTCGCGAACCTAGAGAATACGTCTATACAATTTAATATATATTTATATCCGTTATTAATTTTAGCATACGGAATCATTTCCATTAAATCAAGTTGCCACAAATCATTAATCCCCGACGTCTTGTATGGTCTCGTCGGGAACCTTTTCCTCATTGGGCGGTGCAAAGTGTACGCTAGCTGTTTGCTTAGAAATTTCCGAGTCTTTTTCATTGATTTTTGACTTGCACTTTTTAGTTTTGAAACTCCTCCGAAACCAGCCGGGTGAGTAGGGTCGTAATATATCTTTTCTAACGTCGTCTTTTTCGCCATTACAACAATTTGATTTGAAATTTAGTTTTAAATTAGGTAGTGGAGTATTCCCCATAATTAAAATAAAAAATATTCGCCATTGTTTATCCTAAAAACTTGCTAAGACCCAGAGCTCCTAATGCTATAGGTAACAGTGCTGCTATAAAACCGCCTTTTTGTTTGTAAAACACAACTCGGCGCAGCTTTTTGCCTTTAGTATTAACCAAATCCAAGAGAGCTTTTTTATGTTTGCGTAAATTTTTAGATCTCGAACCTATATCCACATTACCCATAACTATATTATATATAACTTCCAATAAATCATCGATTACGAATGAAGGAAATGCTTGAATTATACTCATGCGATAATTTGAAGGCGCTTTTAAAAGCGTTTGGAAGTAAAGGTGACTTCTATGTGCGTGTTTACTAATTTTACGTTTCATTATTAATTGAATTACCTGTCATTGAATTGTTTATAGTTTTACCCATTTTTTAGTCCTTCGGTGTTTATTGCCTTTTACTTTCTTACCTTTACGTTTCTTACACGTCTTGCGCTTTTTACAAGATTTCTTAATCTTTTTTATTTTCTTATGCGGAATACTATTTTTCATTATTACTTTATTCATGATTAAATTTATTAACTACGTACTATTGTTTATATACAGTCGCACCAACCGAATTAAAAATATTAGTTCTAACCCGAATATCATCGGGACATTGCTGAGTGAAATCTATGAATAAGTACCCGTGAGGAATTTGAGTAGCGTCTTTGAATGCGTCTAGTAAATATTTTCTATTGTTTGGGAATGCTTGTCGCGCCACAAAGTCAACTACAGTTCCATCTCTAGGGTTTTTAAATAATACTAAATATTGAACATTTAAATTCCGGGTTCGATGTTGACCCCCTTGATGAAATAAATTTTGGGTTATAAAAATAACCGTTACTTCACCGTGACGTGAAATTTTTGTGAATAAATTATTAAAGTCTGCTTCTTTATTGGATTCCTGGTATAAATCATCAATTACAATTACATCACCTTTACTTAATCGTTTTGACCAATTTTTATCAAAGCCTTTTATAAATTTTATATGCTTAATTTTACATAGTTCCTTACTAGTTAAACCTGCTTCACCTCCACCTCCCTGATGCCAATATATATTTTTAAATTTATTTACAAATAAATTATTATGCTGGAGTAATTTACAAACAAAATGAGTTTTACCGCTCCCTGATGGTCCAACTATTTGAAAGCATGTATTATTTAATAATTTCGGAATCGACATTTTTATACTAAAATGATATTTGTAATGTTTATATTAGAAAAAGAATCCTTTTTTCGGTCTAGGCTGAAAAAATCCTCTTGTTGGATCATCATCATCATCATTCCCATGCGACCAACTTTGATTAGTTGAATTTTTTGTGAAACTATCTTTATATGGTTGAGATTGCGTTTGTTTATTACTAAATAATGAATAGCTAAATGATGCCCGATCATTATCCTGCCATCTACTATATTTAGCATCAAGTTCCTTATCGCACTTAGCTTTTTCTTCTAGCTGCCTTTGTTCTATATTATGTATTCGTCTATCCTCCTCTTGTTTTACATACTTATCTTTTTGAGGGGTTAGATTAAAACTTTTTTGTTGTTCTTTAGTTGTAAAAGAAGATTTAGCAAAAATTGAATGAGATTTTTTCTGATCCATTTTTATTTTATCATATAATGTGTCATCCCAATAAATACCCTCTGTTTTATTTTTCAACTCCTTTTTATTTTCCGCATCAAGTTTTCCCCAGTTTCGATACATTTTTTAAATAAAATACAATACAAACACAATGTTTATAATAATAAAGAAATAAAACACTATTATTTATTCATATATCATTTAAATATGAATGCTCATCGTCATACGCCAAACAAATCCCCTCGTCGACATCTTCATCGTTTTCGGGGTTTCTTCTACTACCACCAAGAAGTTCATGGGCCTCGGCATTCTGACGCTCATACGTAGATAACTCCAGGTCGGGGTCATAGGGTTTTGTTTCGTACTGACCAATGCATATCTCGTATAATGCATCCTTCTTTCGCACATAGAGCAAAGCCCTTTGATATTCCGTCATATCAGTCGTCTCAATTGTATCCAAGATGGCTTGCATTTGTTTCTGATACAAACTATTACCACCAAAATTCATACTTCGAACATCGAAGTTGTTCATTTCCTCTCTGAATGATCTCTCTCTTAGTCTATCAGTCATAATTTGACGTATATTTTCCCTAAAAGCGTTTTCTAAAATATTTTTTATCGTATCGTTCATTATTAAAATTAATGAAATTTACATGAATGTTCATGCTTTTATAAAAATTTGAACTAATCAAAATTGAGGGGGTAGAAAAATTTAAAACAGAGACATGACGTCATGTCTTTATGCATCATTGCAAATGCATGCAAGCGACAAGATGTGTAATAATAAACTCGGTAAATCAAATATGAAATAATAATATATTTATTAAAATCATGCTGGACAGAAACGGTAATTAATTTTAAGAATATCTGCATATTCGTCCAGAGCCTTTCTAAAACCTTTGTTGGGATTGATTGGTCTGTGAATATTGCTGATACAATTATTAGGCGATTTTCCTAGTCGGTACATAAGGTACGCTACACATAACGAGGCGGATCTCGAAACGCCTAACGCACAATGTATTAGTACTCGACCCCCTGTCTTGATTATCCCGTCGATTATTGGGCAGTATTCCTTAAATACCGACAGGATATCCTCATTTGCATCGTCCATTAACGGTATATGATAATAAGCTATCCCCATTGCTTTTGGGAATGCTGTTATATCGTATATTACCTATATAATTTGGGTTATCTTAATATCTTATTATATAATATATTACCTGTATGATGTGGGTGATCTTATTATGCCTTATTTGCTCAAGGTCCCAAGCATCGGCCAACGATCCTAAGTATAATTGGCCTACGATTATCTCAGTAATTTGATATTCCTGAATAATCTTTAATTGGTTCTTGGTCAATTTTCCCCCATTTATTATTTCCATATTAGCGATACGCTCTTGCAAAGTTATTTGTTTCATTTTAATAACAAATTATGATTTTAGGCACCTATATATACTAATTTAGGGTAGAAAAAATACACACCTATCCCTTTTCAACGAATAAAAATACAACATATTAATGACACACTTGTCAAAATAAACAAATATTAAATAAAGAAATAGTAAAAGTATTATTTATTCATTTTTTATGAATAAGGTCATAAAGTCGCAATTCAGCCACCTCTCTCCTGGATCTCTCGTACATCCACAACTTTGCGTACTTGTTGTTGCGCTCCATCTCGAGATCCAGGACATCATTGATGGCCATGAGTGCCTCGCCATACTTTCGTTTGGTATATTTAAAATAGCCAACCTGTATCATCACACTTAAATTCTCCACTAAAAACACAAAACAAAAAATGGGTATTAATAATTCTTTACGCACAATTATGGCCAGTGCTGCAATGATACCGCCCAATGCCAGGCTGCCGGTATCGCCCATAAATACCTGAGCGGGGTAAGCATTGTACCACAGAAAGCCGATACAGGCCCCAACAAATGCTGCAATAAAAATGGACAACTCTCCCAGGTTGGGTATGTACATGATGTTGAGGTACTCGGCAAATTTTATATTACCACTTACGTAGGCAAATATGCCCAGGCAAATACCAATGATGGCACTTACACCCGTTGCCAGGCCATCCAACCCATCT
>Ga0209895_1000147_pt1 | contig 8061 bp, 9 predicted proteins | sample GWRWT4_1June14_FD_187194 | JGI IMG/M metagenome (GOLD analysis project Ga0209895, IMG submission 187194) | Sand microcosm microbial communities from a hyporheic zone in Columbia River, Washington, USA - GW-RW T4_10-June-14 (SPAdes) (version 2) ...
TGCCGCAGCTCATCGCGCTGGGCAAGGACGCGCTGCCTGCTGTCATCGGCCAGGCGCCGGGGCTGCAGGCTGTCGTCTACGGCGTCGTGCTGATCGCCTTCGTGATGTTCGAACCGCTCGGGTTGTACGGCCGCTGGCTGAAGGTGCGCACCTTCTTCGCGATGTTCCCGTTCTACCGCCGCGGCATGTTCAAGCGCCAGAAGTCGTTCCAGAAATCGGACCGTCTGCGATGAACGACGTCCTTCTGTCAGCCAAGGACATCAGCGTGCGCTTCGGCGGCGTGCTGGCGGTCAACAAGGTCAGCTTCGACGTGAAGCGCGGCGAGGTCTTCACGCTGATCGGCCCGAACGGTGCCGGCAAGACGACGTGTTTCAACCTGCTGACGAAGTTCCTCATTCCGACCAGCGGCCAGATCCTGTTCGACGGCACCGACATCACGCCCGAGAAGCCGGCCGCGATCGCGCGCCGCGGCGTGATCCGCTCGTTCCAGATCTCGGCCGTGTTCCCGCACCTGAGCGTGCTCGAGAACGTGCGCGTGGCGCTGCAGCGCAAGCTCGGCACCTCGTTCCATTTCTGGAAGCCCGAGTCGTCGTTGCACACACTCGACGCCCAGGCGCTGGCGTTGCTGAACCAGGTCGACCTCGAGAGTTACGCCGCCATCCCGGCCGTCGAGCTGAGCTACGGCCGCAAGCGCGCGCTCGAGATCGCGACCACGCTGGCGATGGACCCGAAGCTGATGCTGCTCGACGAGCCCACGCAAGGCATGGGTCTCGAAGACGTGGACCGCATCCGCCAGCTGATCAAGAAGGTGGCGGCCAGCCGCACCGTGCTGATGGTCGAACACAACATGAGCGTGGTCGCGAGCATCGCCGACACCATCACGGTGCTGCAGCGCGGCGCCACGCTGGCCGAAGGGCCGTATGCCGAGGTCTCGAAGAACCCACTGGTGATCGAAGCCTACATGGGCAGTGCGAATGTCGAGCTGAAGGGGGCGCACTGATGAGCACCCCGTTCCTCGAAGTCAAGGACCTGCACGGCTGGTACGGTGAGTCGCACGTCTTGCACGGCGTGAATTTCCATGTCAACGAAGGCGAAGTGGTCACGCTGCTCGGCCGCAACGGCGCCGGCCGCACCAGCACGATGCGCTCGATCATGGGTTTGATCGGCACGCGCAAGGGCTCGATCAAGGTGCGCGGTGTCGAGACCGTGTCGATGGCCACGCACAAGATCGCGCAACTCGGCATCGGCTACTGCCCCGAAGAGCGTGGCATATTTTCGAGCCTGTCGTGCGAAGAAAACCTGATGCTGCCGCCGACGCTGGCCGAAGGGGGCATGAGCGTCGAGCAGATCTACGCGATGTTCCCGAACCTGAAGGAGCGCGCTTCGAGCCAGGGCACGCGGCTGTCGGGCGGCGAGCAGCAGATGCTGGCGGTCGCGCGCATCCTGCGCACCGGCGCGAAGCTGCTGCTGCTCGACGAGATTTCCGAAGGCCTGGCGCCCGTCATCGTGCAAAAGCTCGCCGAGATGGTGGTGGCCTTGCGCAAGCAGGGTTACACCATCGTGATGGTCGAACAGAACTTCGTTTTCGCGTCCAAGCTGGCCGACCGCTTCATGGTGATGGAGCACGGCCAGGTGATCCAGGAATTCACCCAGGCCGAGCTGCCCTCGCGCATGGAACGGCTGCACGAATACCTCGGCGTCTGAACCACGCCATCCACGCTTTCCTCTGCCCCACATTCATCCCCCAGGAGACCCCATGAAACTCAGCAAAATCTCTTCCGCCTGCGCGCTGGCTGTCGCCTCGCTGCTCGGCACCTCGGCCCAGGCCCAGATCTCGGGCGACGTGATCAGGATCGGCTTCATCACCGACATGTCGGGCCTGTACGCCGACATCGACGGCCCGGCCGGCGCCGAAGCCATCAAGATGGCCATCGCCGACATGGGCGGTGCCATCAATGGCAAGAAGATCGAAGTGCTGGTGGCAGACCACCAGAACAAGGCCGACGTCGCCGCCGCCAAGGCGCGCGAGTGGTTCGACACCCAGGGCCTGGACATGCTGATCGGCGGCACCAATTCGGGCACCGCGCTGGCGATGGCCAAGGTGGCAGCCGAGAAGAAGAAGCCCTTCCTCGTCGTCGGCGCCGCGACCTCGGCGCTGACCAATGATCAGTGCACGCCCTACACGGTGCACTGGGCCTACGACACCGTGGCATTGGCCAAGGGCACCGGCAACGCGGTCGTGAAGAGCGGCGGCAAGAGCTGGTACTTCCTGACGGCCGACTACGCCTTCGGCGCGCAGCTGCAGAACGACACCTCGACGATCGTGAAGGCCGCGGGCGGCACGATCGTCGGCTCGGTCAAGCACCCGCTGTCGGCGAGCGACTTCTCGTCGTTCCTGCTGCAGGCGCAGTCGAGCAAGGCGCAGATCCTGGGCCTGGCCAACGCCGGTGGCGACACCATCAACTCGATCAAGGCGGCGAACGAGTTCGGCATCACCAAGACGATGAAACTCGCCGGCCTGCTGATGTTCATCAACGACATCCACTCGCTCGGCCTGAAGGCCACGCAAGGCATGTACCTGACCGACAGCTGGTACTGGAACCGCGACGCCGACGCGCGCGGCTGGAGCCGCAAGTTCTTCGAGAAGGTCAAGCGCATGCCGTCGTCGATCCAGGCGGGTGACTATTCCGCTGCACTGAACTACCTGAACGCCGTCAAGGCGACGGGCAGCGACGACGCCGACAAGGTGCTGGCGCAGATGAAGAAGACCAAGATCAACGACATCTTCGCCAAGGGCGGCTACATCCGCGAAGACGGCCGCATGGTGCACGACATGTACCTGATGCAGGTCAAGACCCCGGCCGAGTCGACCGAGCCGTGGGACTACTACAAGGTGGCCGAAACCTTCAAGGGCGACAGCGCCTGGACGAGCAAGGCCGAATCGAAGTGCGCCCTCTGGAAATGATGGCCTGAACCGCGCAACGCGGCCACCGTGCCGCGCTGCGTGAATCGGCTCTAGCGAAACCTTCAACGCCCCATGGAAATCTTCGGCATCCCGATCCAGGCCTTTCTGGGCCAGCTGCTGCTCGGCCTGGTGAACGGCTCGTTCTACGCGATGCTGAGCCTGGGCCTGGCGGTCATCTTCGGCCTGCTGGGGATCGTGAACTTCGCGCACGGCGCGCTGTACATGATCGGCGCCTACGTGGCCTTCGTGGCGCTCGACAGCTTCGGCATCAACTACTGGTTCGTGCTGGTGCTGGCGCCGATCGTCGTCGGTGCGCTCGGTGTCGTGATCGAGCGCACCCTCCTCAAGCACCTGTACAAGATCGACCCGATCTACGGCCTGCTGCTGACCTTCGGTCTGGCACTGATCGCCGAAGGCATGTTCCGCGAGAAGTTCGGCGTGTCGGGCCAGCAGTACCCGGTGCCCGAGCTGCTGCAGGGCGCCACCAACCTCGGGTTCATGGTGCTGCCGAACTACCGCGCGTGGGTCGTGGTCGCGTCGCTCACGGTGTGCCTGGGCACCTGGTTCCTGATCGAGCGCACCCGGCTCGGTGCCTACCTGCGTGCCGGTACCGAAAACCCGGCGCTGGTGCAGGCCTTCGGCATCAACGTGCCGGTGATGGTGATGCTGACCTACGGGGCCGGTGCCGGCTTGGCGGCCCTCGCCGGCGTGCTCGCCGCGCCGGTGATCCAGATCACGCCGCTGATGGGCAGCAACCTGATCATCGTGGTGTTCGCGGTCGTCGTGATCGGCGGCATGGGCTCGATCCTCGGCTCCATCATCACCGGCGTCGCGCTCGGCCTGATCGAAGGACTGACCAAGGTGTTCTACCCCGAGGCATCGAGCATCGTCGTGTTCGTGATCATGGCCATCGTGCTGATGATCCGCCCGGCCGGTTTGTTCGGGAAAGAAGCATGATGAGCGGCAACGCCAACGACATCTCGCGGCGCGGCCGCATCGGCCTGCTGATCGGCCTGGCGCTGCTGCTGATCGCGCCCTTCATCGGCCTGTACCCGGTCTTCATGATGAAGGCGTTGTGTTACGCCATCTTCGCGTGCGCTTTCAACCTGCTGCTCGGCTACACCGGGCTGCTGTCGTTCGGCCACGCCGCCTACCTGGGCGCTGCCGCCTACGCCACCGGCTGGCTGGTGCGCTCGGGCGGGCTCACGCCGGAACTCGGCGTGTTGGCCGGCACCGTCATCGCCGCGCTGTGCGGGCTGGCCGTCGGGCTGATCGCCATTCGCCGCCAGGGCATCTACTTCGCGATGGTCACGCTGGCCATGGCGCAGATGATCTATTTCGTGTTCCTGCAGGCACCGTTCACCGGCGGTGAAGACGGCCTGCAGGGCGTGCCGCGCGGCAAGCTCTTCGGACTGATCCCGCTCGCCGACGACAGGCTGCTGTACTACGTCGTGCTGGCGGTGTTCGTGGCGGTGTTCCTGTTCATCATCCGCATCGTGCATTCGCCCTACGGCCAGGTGCTGAAGGCGATCCGCGAGAACGAACCGCGTGCCGTCTCGCTCGGCTACGACGTCGACCGCTACAAGCTGCTCGCCTTCGTGCTCTCGACGGGAATAGCCGGCCTGGCCGGGTCGATGAAAACGCTGGTGCTGGGCTTTGCCACGCTGTCCGACGCGCACTGGTCGCTCTCGGGCGAGGTGGTGCTGATGACGCTGCTCGGCGGCATGGGCACGTTCGCCGGCCCGGTGATCGGCGCATTCACGATCATCGGCCTGCAGAACTTCCTGGCCGACCAGGTGGGCTCGTGGATCAACGTGATCATCGGCGTGATCTTCGTCGTCTGCGTGGTCGCGTTCCGGCGTGGTTTCGTCGGCGAGCTGCTGGCCTGGCAGCAGCGGCGCAACAAGGGCTGAGCCGGGTCCGGCGGCCGCGCCGGATTACGATGTGTTTCCGTTCCCCACGGAGACCGCCATGAGCAAGCGTCTGAGCAAGGAAGACATCGGCAAGACCGCCGGCATCCTGAACCCGATCGGCCACATCGTGCTCGCCTTCAAGGACGACGCGGTGGCGGCCCAGGCCGTGGCCGCGCTGCGCGGCGCCGGTTCGGCCGACGAAGACATCCTCGCCTACACGGCCGACGAAGCCACGCCGCGCCTGCGCGAGCGTGTGCGCACCGCGAGCGAAGCGGCCGGCTTCGGCTACGAGATCACCCTGATGCGGCGTTACCTGGCGTTCGCCGAGCAGGGTGCCGGCTGGTTGATCGTGTACGCGCCGAACGATTCCGCGGCCGAGCACATCACCGAGGTCGCCAAACGCTTCGACGCGCTGTGCGCCGTGCGTTACCACCGCCTCGCGAACGAAGACCTGCTCTGATCGCTGCGGCGAATCAGCCTGCGAACAGGTCGTCGCCGCCCGACACCTTCGGCGGCGTGACCCCCAGGTGCCGGTACGCCGCCGGCGTGGCCACGCGCCCGCGCGGGGTGCGCTGCAGGTAACCCTGCTGGATCAGGTAGGGCTCGATCACGTCTTCGATCGTGTCGCGCTCTTCGCCGATGGCCGCGGCCACGTTGTCCAGGCCGACCGGGCCGCCGTCGAAGCGGTGCACCACGGCCTCCAGCAGCTTGCGGTCCATCACGTCCAGGCCTTGCGAGTCGACATCGAGCATCTTCAGCGCCTTGTCTGCCAGCGCCTTGACGATCTTCCCGTCGGCCTTCACGTCCACGTAATCACGCACGCGGCGCAGCAGCCGGTTGGCGATGCGCGGCGTGCCGCGCGAGCGGCGCGCGATCTCGAACGCGCCTTCGTCGTCGGTCGGCACGTTCAGCAAACCGGCCGAGCGCCGCACGATGCGCGCGAGTTCTTCCGGCGTGTAGAACTCCAGCCGCGCCACGATCCCGAAGCGGTCGCGCAGCGGGTTGGTCAGCATGCCGGCGCGGGTGGTGGCGCCGATCAGCGTGAAGGGCTGCAGGTCGAGCTTGATGGATCGCGCGGCCGGGCCTTCGCCGATCATGATGTCGATCTGATAGTCCTCGAGCGCCGGGTAGAGGATTTCTTCGACGACCGGCGAGAGGCGGTGGATCTCGTCGATGAAGAGCACGTCGTTGCGCTCCAGGTTGGTCAGGATCGCCGCCAGGTCTTTCGGCTTCTCGAGCACCGGGCCCGAGGTCTGGCGCAGGTTCACGCCGAGTTCGTTGGCGATGATGTGGCTGAGCGTCGTCTTGCCCAGGCCCGGCGGGCCGAACAACAAGACGTGGTCCATCGCCTCGCTGCGCATTTTGGCGGCGCCGATGAAGATCTCGAGCTGCTCGCGTGCCTTGGCCTGGCCCACGTATTCGGCCAGGCCCTTGGGGCGCAGCGCGCGCTCGATCGCTTCTTCGTTGGGTGAAGCGGGCGCGGCGCTGACGACGCGGCGCGCGGGTTCGAAGTCATCGGTCTGGATGCTCATGCCGCATTATCGGCAGGATGCGGGCTCTGCCGGCGGGCACAATCGCTGGCCGCGACATTCGCCGGTCCTCGCCACCAGTAGCCTATCCATGAACATGAAAAACCTGCTCCAAGCTGCCGCTCTCGTGCTCGCCACCTTCGCCGCCCAAGCCCACGACTTCAAGGCCGGCGCCATCACCATCGGCCACCCGTATGCACGCGCCACGGCGGCAGGGCAGTCGACCGGCGGCGGCTTCATGAAGTTTGTCAACGCGGGAGGCAATGACAAGCTGCTGTCGGTCAGCGCCGAGGTCTCGAAGACCGTCGAGCTGCACGAAATGAAGATGGAAGGCGACGTGATGCGCATGCGCCAGGTCGACGGCATCGAGCTGCAGGCCGGCAAGACCGTCGAGCTCAAGCCCGGTGGTTACCACGTGATGTTCGTCGGCCTGAAAGCACCGCTGAAGGCCGGCGACAAGTTCCCGCTGAAGCTGAAGTTCGAAAAGGCCGGTGACGTGACCGTCGAAGTGAACGTGGAAGTGCCGGGCGCCGACCACAGCATGAAACACTGAAACGCTATTTGGCGAGCGCGCGCAAGGCCAGCTTGATGCCGTCGCTCACCGCCACGTCGGCCGGCAGCGCCTTGAGCGCGGCGGCTGCTTCGCGGTCGCTGTAGCCGAGCGCCAGCAGCGCCTGCAGGATGTCGCCCTGCGCGCCGCTGTTCACGCTGGCCGGTGCGGCAAGCGTTTCGCCGAGCTTGCCCTTGAGTTCGAGCAGCAGCCGCTCGGCGGTTTTCTTGCCGATGCCGGGCACCTTCACGAGCCGCGCGCTTTCCTGCAGGCTCACGGCCTGGGCCAGTTCGTTGATGCTCAGGCCCGAAAGAATCGACAGCGCCATGCGCGGGCCGATGCCCGAGATCTTCACGAGCAGCCGGAAGGTCGCGCGTTCGTCATGGGTGAGAAAACCGAACAGCAGCTGCGCGTCTTCGCGCACCACGAAGTGCGTCAGCAGCACCACACGCTCGCCGAGCGCGGGCAGGTTGTAGAAGCTGCTCATCGGCACGTCGACCTCGTAGCCGACGCCGTTCACGTCGATCAGGATCTGCGGCGGCGACTTGCCCGCGAGCGTGCCGGTGAGCCTGCCGATCATGCGCGACGGAACAGACCGAGGCGCTGCGCTTCCAGAGCCGCTTCAGCGCGCGAGCTCACGTTGAGCTTGCGGTAGATCTGCTTCACGTAGTCGGCGATCGTGTGGCGCGACAGGTTCAGCTGCACGCCGATCTCGGGCAGCGTGTAACCCTTGGCCACGCGCAGCAGCACTTCGTTCTCGCGCTCGGTCAGCGCCACGTGCGGCATGTTCTGCGGCCGCTCCTGGCGCTGGGTCTGCGACGCGAAGTGCGAGATCACACGGCGCGCGATCGAAGGCGAGAGCGGCGGCTCGCCGGCGCTCATGCGCTTCAACTGTTCGGCGATCAGCTCGCGCGCCTGTTCTTTCAGCAGGTAGCCGAAGGCGCCGGCCTGCAGCGCAGGGAAAAGGTGGTCGTCGTCGTCGTGGATCGTCACCACGACCGACTGGCATTCGGGCTGTTGTTCGCGCAGCGCCGCCACCACGTCCACACCCGAACCGTCGGGCAGGCCGAGGTCGCAGAGCGCGAGGTTGAACTTCACGGCGCC
>Ga0209895_1000157_pt1 | contig 7581 bp, 8 predicted proteins | sample GWRWT4_1June14_FD_187194 | JGI IMG/M metagenome (GOLD analysis project Ga0209895, IMG submission 187194) | Sand microcosm microbial communities from a hyporheic zone in Columbia River, Washington, USA - GW-RW T4_10-June-14 (SPAdes) (version 2) ...
GATACCAATCTTCGACCGCAAACAGGCAGGCGAATCAGCCGATAGCTGGATGCAGAGCTGACGGTATGTGTCGGCTGCATTCGTGCGGACTGTGCCAGAAGCCCTATAACCGGCACCCACAGAAAGCGGGTGCGAGGGGGCGTTTTCATTCAGCGTCTATTGGCAAAATGCCGCCTTGGTTCGGCAAGCCCATCAGTCAGTTTCGCAGGGCCAGCGCGCCTGCAAGACTTTGAACGCTCCAACCAATCCTTGCCAAATGTCCTTGCGTCCGATGGCCAGAACCGCGCTCACCCACGTCCTCGTCAATGGCCTTGGTTGGCAGGGGGCGGCTGCGCCTCTTGCCCCTTGCTGCAACGGTGCAGCCCGAAGTTTCTTCCCCTGGGCTTCGCCCATTCCTCGCGGAACCAAGAAACCCCGGTCTGCACCGTCCTCCACCGCGTTGCGGCCCTTGCCCACCCCAAAAAGTATTACTTTTTGGGGACCCCGAGCTGGGTGCAGCGGTGCAAGCCCCTGCCTCAAACCAGCCATCGAGGCCGCGAATGAGCGCGGGGTTCGACCAACACAAGGAACTGAATCATGGCAAATATCGGCACATTCAAAAAGTCCGGCGACACCAACTACACCGGCGAAATCGTCACGATGAGCTTGCAGAAAAAGAACGTCACCATCGTCGCCGAGGAAGCGAGCGAGAAGGAAAACGCCCCCTCGCACCGGGTGTTCGTGGCGAAGGCCGAAATCGGAGCAGCCTGGACCAAGACCAGCAAGGAAGGCCGCGACTACCTTTCGATCAAGCTCGACGATCCCAGCTTCAACGCACCGATCTTCGCCAGCCTGCTCGCCGACGAAGACGCCAAGACCTTCAACCTGATTTGGTCACGCGCCCGCACCTCGAACGGCAACTGACGACCGCACCCACGCCCCGTCCGGCTTTGCCGGGCGGGGCTTTGTGGTGCAATATTGGTAATTGGGTGGCAGTGAGAATGTCCGCGTCTAGTGAAGCGATTTGTGAAAGTGGATTTTTGGACTAAGGGATTGTAACTACGGTTTTCGTCTCCGCTTAGGGCAGTCGTGATAATTCGCTAGGGGGTGGCATGGGCAAACAACTAACTAAGCTTCGCAGGCGCAAAGAGGCCAAGAAGGGTCTTGATGCCCTTGATGACCGCCGAGATCAAACTCTCGTCATCCATTATTCGTGCGAGTCATTCTACGATATAAAAGACGGGAGGACGCCTCGGGTTACTTCAATCGCAGTGCGAAATTTCTCGACCGGTCAAACCACATCGTTCTCGATACATAAGTCGGCAGAGCAAAGCGGTGTCCCGATCTCGGAGATCACCGATCACTATGACACCCTCGAGAAAAATATGCTCGACGAGTTTTTCGCATATATTCCTACGGTCCCAGTGCAGACGTTTGTTCACTGGAATATGCGCGATGTGAACTTCGGCTTTCAGGCAATTGAACATCGTTACAAAGTGCTAGGCGGGGAGCCGGTCATAGTCGCCGATAGCCGTAAATTCGACTTGGCCCGCGCCCTTGTTGCCATCTTTGGGGTTGGTTATGTTCCTCATGGTGAGGGCGGCCGAATGTTCAGCACAATGGAACTCAACTCAATTACAGCTAGAGACGCGCTAAAAGGGAAAGAGGAGGCGCAGGCCTTTGAGGATGGGCAGTTTGTGAAGCTTCATCAATCCACTCTGCGAAAGATCGACGTTATTGCTAACATCCTTGAACGGACATTAGACGGCACGCTCAAGACGAACGCGACGTGGCAAGATCAACATGGTTTCCATCCAGCTGCCGTAGTCGAGTTTGTGAAAGAACATTGGGTCTGGACGCTCATTGGCATTGTTGCGGTTGTGATCGGCTTGGGTGCGCGCATCTTTTGATGCAATGACCCCGGGCCCGCCATCACCATGCAAACAGATTTGCGAGCTGGACACCAGTTCCAGCGTTTGCACCGGCTGCGGTCGCACACTTGGCGAGATCGCCGAATGGGGGAGCGCGACCGCCAGCCGTCAGCATGAAATAGTCCGGCGAGCTTCGGCCCGCATGGGAAGCAGCGCTTCACAGCCCGACTGAAACCTCAAACCCCCAAGCGCACCCAAAGCTCCTTATTGTCAGAAGTAGAAAGCCGCTTTGGGTGCGCTTGTCTTAGGGAGTTTGTCTGATTTGTCTTTAATGCAGGATATGCCTAGCGGCGCGTGTTGTCTTACATTGCCGGTGTTTCACTACGTTTCACACAGGCATGTTGGATGGCGACAAATCTCTCAGCGAACAGCGCGACGCTCACCATTCGGCTTGACGCCGATGCGCTCGCGGCGTTCGACAGCTTCGCGGTCGCTCGTGGTGGACGCAGCGCATTGGTGCGGGAGATGATCGAACAGGCGGTGCGGGAGATCGCAGATCGTCCCTTCATTGACCGTCCCGATGGAGTCGCGCGCAATCGTGTTTCGCTGCGATTTACCGATGTCGAGATTGCCGTGATCGAGGTTCGGGCGGCGCAGCGTTCGACCGATCGCGCCGGTTGGATCAAGGCATTGGTGCGCCGCCACCTCGCGCTGAAATCGCGAGTCGATGACGGGCTGTTGGCTGAACTTGCGCCGATCAGAATGCAGTTGCTGCGTATCGGCCGCAATCTCAATCAGGCGATGAAAGCCGCCAATGCGTCGATGCTAGAAACCGGCGACAAACAGATCGAACCCGATCTGCGGCGCATCGCCGACATGCGGATGGAAATCTCCGAGCAGGTGACAGCCGTTGGCGATGCCATGCGCGGCGATGCGAGCTACTGGGCAGTCCCTGAATGATGGCGCTAGATTGATGGGCCTGGAATCCGCCTTGTGGGAAGCGACCCGTCCGGCGTTTCGGGTGCGCTATATCCATGACCCCACCAGCACGCCGCGCGTTCCGCTTTATGCCAGTTACGGCTTCGCTACTGGCCCGACCGCGCGGGCCAAGCTGGCGCGGATCGTTCGCAAGGCACCCGAGGTCGTGGTCAAGGTCACAGGTCGGCAGCGTGGCGGTGTGCATGTCAAAGCCCATCTCGACTATATCGGGCGCAAGGGCGAAATGGACATCGAAACCCGCGACGGCGAAATTCTGACAACCAAGGGAGACGTTGCCGAGCGCGCGGCAGAGTGGAGCGACACCCTCCAATGGCGGTCGCGGCCAACGGTATCGTCGGTGTCGCTGATCTTCTCGATGCCCGAAGGCACTGACCCCGAAAAAGTGCTGGGTGCCGTCCGCGCACTCGCCCATGCCGAGCTGAGCGACAATCACGATTATGTCCTGGCGCTCCATACCGATACTCCGCGCCCCCATGTTCATCTGACGGTGCAGGCCGAAGGGCTGGATCGCACCCGCTTCAATCCCCGTCCGGTTCAACTCAATCGTTTCCGGGAACGCTTTGCCCGTGAACTGCGCGCGCGGGGCTTCGCCGCCGAGGCAACACCGAGACGGGCGCGCGGACAAGGGATTGCGGGATCAAGCATGGCACTGGTCAAATTGCGCGCGCGGCTACGAACCGAAGGGACCCGGCAAATTACCCAATCCGACCGCCGCACAAACGAACAAGCGATCGCCGTCGCTAAGGGCCAGGATCAATTGTCGCCGTTCATCGCAGCCGGGACATTTCGCTGGCAAGAGATACGCCGTGCCTATGAGCAAACCGCCGATGCGCTGGACGCTACCGGGCAAGCGGCAGACGGGGAGCTTGCCAAGGATGTTCGCACGTTTCTGGACAAGCATCAGGGTATGAATGCAACGCCAGAAGTTTTTGCGGCACACCATGCCCGGATAATTACGGCTGGCCAAAGCAAGGCGGCTTCGCCTGCACCTGATCGACCGCCCAAAGATCATGGTCGAGGGCGGTGATGGCAGATTACGACAAGCCGTTCGAGTCAGGTCGGACGGTTCAACGCCCCTTTTTACGTTTGTCCAGAGCAGATCGGTTAGGACCATGTTATGAACATAACGCTTTGCCAGCGCGAAGGTAAAGTGTCACAGAAGGTATCGACAGAACATCAGAACTGAATATCGGATACAGCGGCGGGCGCGGGACCACCTGTTGCCCAGTCGAGCAACTCGATGATGTGAACGACTGGAATGCCCATCCTCTGGCCGAGATGGATTGAGCAGCCGATATTGCCAGTGGCGACGACATCTGGGTTCAGGCGGGCAATATTGGCGGCCTTGCGATCGCCGAGTTGGCCAGCAATTTCGGGTTGCAGAATGTTGTACGTTCCCGCCGAACCGCAGCATAGATGCGCTTCGTTCGGCACGCGCACGATGTAGCCGGCGTTTTTCAACAATTGCTTGGGTGCCTCTGTCACTTTTTGGCCATGCTGGAGCGAGCAGGCTGCGTGATAGGCAATTGTAAGATTTCGGCCATTTCCCGGTGGCAGTCCCGCATTGATCAGAAACTGTGATATGTCTGTGGCAAGTTCAGATACCCGCGCAGCCTTGTGTGCGTAATCGGGATCGTCGCGCAGCATGAAGCCGTAGTTTTTGATGGTAGACCCGCATCCCGACGCGGCGATGATAATGGCGTCCAGTCCCTCCCCAGAGATCATCGGCCACCATGCGTCAATATTGCGCCGGGCGGCGGCGTGGCTCGCCATTTCACGGCCCATATGATGAACCAGCGCGCCGCAGCATCCCTCACCATGCGCAAACAACACATCATAGCCGGTGCGATTGAGCAAACGAACGGCCGCTGCGCGATACTCGGGCTTGAGCACCGGCTCGACACAGCCTTGTAACAGCGCGACACGGCCCGCGCCCGCGCCGACACGGGAATTACGCGGCGGCATGGTTTTGGGCAGCTTGCGCGGCGCTATGGCAAGCATGGCGGCCAGCGGTTTAAGGGCATTGACCCGGCCAAACAGGCCGCGCAATGGCATTGCGAACGGCGCGAAACGGGCGACAAAGCGAAACCGTGCAGGGTAAGGCAATATGCCAGCAAGCAAGTTGCGCAAAGCGCGTTGGGCCCAGGAACGGGTATAGTTTTCCGCGATGTAAGTGCGCGCATGATCGACCAGATGCATGTAATTCACGTCCGATGGACAGGTTGTCATGCAGGCGAGGCATGAAAGGCACCGGTCGACATGCCTTACAATCTCGGCCGTCGGTTTCCGCTGTCCTTCAAGCATGTCCTTCATCAAATAGATTCGACCGCGCGGGCTATCGAGTTCGTCACCTAGAAGAACATAAGTGGGGCAGGTCGCCGTACAGAAACCGCAATGCACGCATTTGCGGATCGCGCTTTCGGACGACGCCATCGCCGGGTCGCGTAACTGATTTTCTGTAAAATTCGTTTGCATCTAGAACCGGCCTGTCTCGAAAACGCCATGGGGATCGAAGTTGCGACGGACACGCTGCTCGATCGCGGCAACACCCATAGCCTGCGGGTGAAACGCCGGTACCACATCGCGCATCGCCGGTGGTGCGCGCACCAACATGGCGTGGCCGCCCGCTTCTGCCGCTGCCGACCGGACGAGTGCAGGTTCGTCTGATGCAACCCAGACCAAGCCCCCCGCCCAGTCAAGCAGCCATTGCGCTCCAGTCTTCTCAATCTGTTGAACCAGCGCGCCGCCAGCAGCGGGCGGTATGCTGATCTTCCACAATGGCCGGTCCGATGGCAGCGGTGCAAGGGTTCGCAGTGCGCCCCATATTGCCTCTCCCTCTTTGGCTGCGACGGATTCCAGCTGTCCAAAAACTGTCAGGCATTGCGTTAATAGCGCGCAACGGGCGGTCACTGACGCTTGAAAGCCCTGAACGCGAAGCGCGGTGACCGCCACCGTGCCGGGCAAATGCGCGGCGGCCGCGACCTCGGCTTGCGATGCCATCGCGGCCGTCATTGCTGCGACAGCTCGAACCGGATCAAGCCCGGTCAAGACGAGCGTTACTGTCAGACGCGGCGCTGGCAACACTTTGAGCGTGAGTTCGGTTATCGCGGCCAATCTTCCCCAACTGCCCGCCAGTAGCTTGGGAATGTCAAATCCGGTCACGTTCTTGACCACCTTGGCGCCGCTGACGAACAATTCGCCTCGCCCGGATACGGCCCGACAGCCGAGCAGGTGATCGCGAACGCCGCCAAAAGCCAGACGCTGCGAGCCTGCTGCGCCAGCTGCAACAACGCCACCAATTGTCGATTGTCCTGCCGGACGACCAAACAGCGGCCCGTGGTCGAAAGGGTCGAAGGCTAGCATCTGACCCTGTTCAGCAACCAGTTTTTGGATATCGGCAAGCGGCGTTCCCGCTCGCGCCGTTAACACCAGTTCATGCGGGTCATAATCCACAATGCCCGTAAACGTGCTCATGTCGAGCCGCGTTGCATCCACCAACCGCCCAACGTCCCGTTTGCTCGAACCGCCATGAATGGCCAGCCGCTCGCGTTTGGTCGCTGCGGACATGATCGCTTCGCACAATTCAACTTCATCAGCGGGGAAGATGAAATTAGAGGCCATGGTCAGAATCGTGGAATGTCTGGGAAGGGAACCTGCCCCGCATGAATGTGCATCCGGCCGAGTTCGGCGCATCGGTGAAGATTGGGAAACACCTTGCCTGGATTAAGCAGCATCTGCGGATCGAAGGCATGTTTAAGTCCCTCTTGATGCTCAAGATCAACGTTGCTGAACATTTCGGGCATCAGGTCGCGCTTCTCCACCCCAACGCCATGCTCACCGGTCAATACACCGCCCACTTTAACGCAAAGCCGCAAAATGTCGGCTCCAAAAGCTTCGGCGCGATCAAGCTGGCCGGGCTGGTTGGCATCGTAAAGGATCAAAGGATGGAGATTACCGTCTCCAGCATGAAAAACATTGGCGACCTCCAGTCCGTATTGGTTCGACAGCTCGGCCATCCGCGTCAGCACTTCGGGCAGGCGGCGACGCGGGATCGTGCCATCCATACAGTAATAGTCCGGCGCAAGACGACCGACCGCCGGGAACGCTGATTTTCGCCCCGCCCAGAATGCCAGCCGTTCCTCCTCGTCCTGCGATATCCGAACTGAAACTGCACCATTGGCGTGCGCAATACGCTCAACCTCGCCAATCAGTTCTGAACATTCTGCTTCTGACCCGTCGAGTTCGACAATCAGCAGCGCCGCAACGTCGAGCGGATAACCAACTTTGACGAATGCTTCGGCTGCTTGGACGGCAAGCCGATCCATCATTTCCATTCCGGCCGGAATAATCCCTGCGGCGATCACTTCGGCGACGCAATTACCAGCCCCTTCGACCGATGAGAAGCCAATAAGCAGGGCGCGGGCGGTCTCAGGCTTTGGCAGCAGCCGCACAATGACCTCGGTGACCACGCCAAGCAGGCCTTCGGACCCCACAATCACGCCGAGCAGATCAAGACCACTGGAATCGAGTTGGCGACCGCCCAGCTGCAAAATTTCTCCACTCATCAGCACCAACTCAACTCCCAGAACATTGTTGGTGGTGAGGCCGTATTTCAGGCAGTGCACGCCGCCGGAGTTTTCAGCAACATTGCCTCCGATAGAGCACGCAATCTGGCTCGATGGGTCAGGTGCGTAGTAAAAGCCGTCGGCTTCGACAGCGCGGGTAACGGCCA
>Ga0209895_1000160_pt1 | contig 7551 bp, 8 predicted proteins | sample GWRWT4_1June14_FD_187194 | JGI IMG/M metagenome (GOLD analysis project Ga0209895, IMG submission 187194) | Sand microcosm microbial communities from a hyporheic zone in Columbia River, Washington, USA - GW-RW T4_10-June-14 (SPAdes) (version 2) ...
CTTTCACCGCACCGATGTACGACGCGAGGATGCGGTGGTCGGTCGGGTGCAGCTCGAACATCCGCAGCTGGTCTTGCGCGCGCAGCAGCATCTGCGCGAAGGCGGGTGAGCCGGGGTACTGCTCGAGCCGGCCGTCGGGGTTGAACTGGCGCACCAGGGCGACGTAATCAGCCACGGCGGGTGGCAGGTCGTCGCGGTCCCACAGGCGAAGAATGCCCTGCTCGAACTCGCCCTTCTTCTGCGCGAAGCGGCCTTCGAGCGAATAACCGCCCGCGCCGGCATGGGTGTCGATCACGCGGTAGGGCTTGTCCTTCGCGTTCATGTAGCGCAGCACGAGCGTGAGCACGGTGTGCTTGAGCACGTCGGCGTGGTTGCCCGCGTGAAAGGCGTGTCGGTAGGCGAGCATGGTGTTTCCAGGAATCCGGTGAGGACTGTATCGCGCTCACCGTTGCACAGGGCTGCTATAGCCGGTTTGGGCCAACTCCGTTGCCAGCAATGTTGTTGCGGCAGGCCCTAGGATCGGGCGACACAACTTTCACCCCACCGCATGACCACCTTGTTCGAACCCGCGCGCTTCGGCGACATCACCACCACCAACCGCATCGTGATGGCCCCGCTGACGCGTGACCGCGCCGGCCCCGGCCAGGTGCCCACGCCGATGATGGCCACCTACTACGAGCAGCGCGCGACCGCCGGCCTGATCGTGACGGAAGCGACACAGATCTCCGCCGAAGGCCAGGGTTACCTCGACACGCCCGGCATCTACAGCCCCGAGCAGGTCGCCGGCTGGCGCCGAGTGACAGACGCCGTGCACGCCAAGGGCGGCAAGATCGTGGTGCAGCTGTGGCACGTGGGGCGCATCTCGCACGTCTCGCTGCAGCCGAACGGGCAGCCGCCGGTGTCGAGCACGGCACGCCGCGCGGTCGGCAAGACCTTCACGGCCGAGGGCTTCCTGGATGTGTCGGAGCCGCGCGCGCTGCGCCTGGACGAGCTGCCGCGCATCGTGGCCGAATACCGGCAGGCGGCACGCAACGCGATCGACGCCGGATTCGACGGCGTGGAAGTGCACAGCGCCAACGGTTACCTGCTGGAGCAGTTCCTGCGCGACAGCGTCAACGACCGCACCGACGCCTACGGCGGCCCGAAGGAAAACCGCGCGCGCCTGCTGATCGAGGTGATGCACGCCATCGTCGCCGAGATCGGCGCCGGCCGCACCGGCGTACGCCTGTCGCCGGTCACGCCGGCCAACGACGCCAAGCAGGACAGCGACGCGCAGGGTTTGTTCAACCACGTGGTGGAACAACTCGCGCCGCTCAAACTCGCGTTCATCCACGTCGTCGAAGGCGCGACCGGCGGGCCGCGCGACGTGGCGCCGTTCGACTACGCCGCCTTGCGCAGCCGCTTCAAGCACGGCAACGAACACGGCGCGTGGATGGTCAACAACGGCTACACGCGGGCGATGTCGCTCGACGTGGTCGCCAGCGGCGCGGCCGACCTGGTGGCGTTCGGCAAGCTCTTCATCAGCAACCCCGACCTGGTGCGCCGCTTGCGTGAAGACGCGCCGCTCGCGCCGCTGAACCGCGACACCTTGTACGGCGGCGGCGCGGCGGGCTACATCGACTACCCGCCGCTGGAGACCGCCACCGTTTGAAGACTCAAGCGGGAATGCGCAGCAGCTGGCCCGGATAAATCTTGTCCGGGTGGCTCAGCATCGGCTTGTTGGCTTCGAAGATCTTCGGGTACTGGTTGGCGTTGCCGTACATCGCCTTGGAGATCGCCGACAGCGTGTCGCCGCGCACGACCGTGTAGTAGCGCGACTCGTCGGCCGGCTCGCGCACGGTCAGCATGTCGTTGACCTGGGCCACGCCGTTCACGTTGCCGCAGCACAGCACCACCTTTTCCTTGGTCGACTGGTCGGCGGCTTCGCCCGACACCGTGACCGCGCCGCTGGCGCCGTCGAAGCTCACGTCGAGGCTGTCGACGCTCAAGCCTTGCGTCTTGATGTAGCTGGTGATCGCCGTGGCCGCGGTCGCGTTGGCGGCATCGGCCTGGGCCTGCAGTGCGGCGGCATCGGGCGCGGCAGCAGCGGCCGGCTTGCTGCCGAAGAGTTTTTCGCCGGCGTCCTTGAAAAAGCTGATGATGCTCATGGCTTGCTTTCGTGGTGAAGTGATCGATGGGTGAAGCACCCGCCTGGTCGAGAGCCCGGCGGCGCAGCGTGCAATGTAATGATGGTCTGCGCGCGGCCGTGTGTCACGCACGGGCTGGTGCAACAAGCGGCACGGACGCCGGCTTCAGCGTCGCCCGCCCGAGACGCGGGCGCGGAACAGTTCCGTGATGCCGACCTCGCGTGGGCCGGGAATCAGCTCGAAACTCTCGCCGGCGCGGAGCAGGCCGGCCACCCGCACCGCCAGATAGAAGCCGCACCACGCGTTCGCGACCATCAGCTTCGAGGCCTGGTTGAAACCCATCACGGCATTGAACTTGAAACACGGGAAACGCGGCTCGCTGACAGCGAGTTCGCAGTCGGCGAAACGCAGCACGTCGCCGATCCACACGCCGGTTTCGAGCAGGCCCTGCAGCGTGAGGTTTTCGCCCATCGAGCCGGGCGGCAGCACCTCGCCCCACGCCGCGGCCTTGGCCTGCGCCCGCACCGTCTGCCAGAAGCCGTAGTGTTCGACCGGGTAGGCGTAGACCGCCTTGCTCAAGCCACCGTGCACCGAGAGGTCGGCCTGCTCGTCGCCGGCCAGGCCCGTCGCTCGCACCTCGACCGGGCCGGCGACGCTGCGTTTGACGATGCCGCTCATCACCTCGCGCCCGTCGATCACGAGCGGGCGGGCGACGGCGGTGTTCAGGTTGAGCAGGGTGGCGGGCATCGCCTTCAGGCGGCCTTGTAGCCGCGGTGCCCGGCCGCCACGCGGCGCCCCTTCGGCCCGCCGACCCACTCGACGAACAACTTGCCGGCCGGGTGGTTGGCGCGGAACGGGCGCATCACGTGCACTTGCTCGGCGAGCAGCGGGTCGGCGTCGACCAGCACCGCCAGCGGCGCACCGCCATACGCGGACCACACGCCGCGCTCGACCAGCGCGTAGGCGTTGAGCGCACGCGCCTGCGCCGCCAGCCCGATCGCGGTCTCGGCCATCGTGTACCAGGGCGCGGCCGGCACGGCCTTGGCGCCGCGCCACAGCGCCTGCTCGGCCAGGTGCGTGCCGGAACCGTCGTTGGCCGACAGGAAACTCAGCACGCCGGGGGTCGCGCCGGCCACTTCGCGGATCCGGGCGAGCGCCTGCGCCACGTCCTTCCCACCGGCGATGCCGGCCGGGTCGCGCACCTTGCCCTTGACCGCGGGGCCGACGATCACGTACTCGCCGCGGGCGACGAGGCGGCGGTCATGCACCAGGGTCTGTTTTTCGAGCTTGGCCTCGGCCTCGGGGGCATTGCACAGCGCCGCATCGACCTCGCCCCGTTCCACGGCGGCCAGCAGCGTCAACGCCGGGCTGCGCACCAGCTTGACGGCGACACCGGTGTCGCGGCCGAAGCCCTGTTGTAACTCCTGCGCCAGACCGGAATCGACGAGCGCGTTGTCGGCGCCCAGGTGCAAGGGGTCGGACAGCGAGCGGCGCTGTTGGGCCCAGGCGGCAGGCAGCGGCGAAGCCAGGCTGCCCAGCAGGAAAATGCGGCGGGTTGTCATGGCGCCGATTATTGCGTCGCAGCGAAACAGCAGACGCCGGGGCCTCCGAGCCCGGCGGCGCGAACCCGCATGACGCCATGCCGGAATTGCATGACCCCCCGAATTTCGGTGGTTACGACGACATTACACTCGCCCGACAATTCTCTGACCGAGCTGTCCCGGACACGCACGCGCCCCACCCGGGCCTTGGCGTGAAACCCGCCGTAACCCACCCGTTGCGGCGGGGGGCCCAGCTTCCCCATGCCCCTCGCGGCATTGGGCAAGTCGCTCCGGGCCTGTGCCCCGCAGGCTGCGCCGGTTTGCCCAATCCCGCTTTTTTTGACTTCAATGATTGGAACTCCGATGAACCGTCCCGTGCTGGAAGGCTTGCGCCTGAACGTTCCCGCCTACGTGCACCACGCCAAGCTGATCGACTGGGTGGCCCGCATGGCGGCGCTGACCGAAGCGAAAGAGGTCTACTGGTGCGACGGCAGCACGGCCGAATACGACCGCTTGTGCGCGCAGCTCGTCGCCGCCGGCACGTTCAAGAAGCTCAACCCCGAGCTGCGCCCCAACAGTTACCTTGCCTGCAGCAGCCCGAGCGACGTGGCGCGGGTCGAAGACCGCACCTTCATCTGCTCGGCGAAACAGGAAGACGCCGGCCCGACCAACCACTGGATGGCGCCCGAGCAGATGCGCGCGCTCTTGCAGACCGGCCAGCCCGACGGCACGCCGGCGCTCTTCAAGGGCAGTATGCGCGGACGCACGATGTACGTGGTGCCGTTCTCGATGGGCCCGCTCGGTTCGCCGATCGCCCACATCGGCGTCGAGCTCTCCGACAGCGCGTATGTCGCCGTCAACATGCAGATCATGACCCGCATGGGCCGCAAGGTGCTCGACGTGCTCGGCACCGACGGCCACTTCGTGCCCTGCATCCACACCGTCGGCGCGCCGCTCGAAGCCGGCCAGAAAGACGTGGCCTGGCCGTGCAACGACACCAAGTACATCGTGCACTACCCGGAAACGCAGGAAATCTGGAGCTACGGCTCGGGTTACGGCGGCAACGCGCTGCTCGGCAAGAAGTGCTTCGCACTGCGCATCGCCTCGACCATGGGGCGTGAACAGGGCTGGCTCGCCGAGCACATGCTGATCCTGGGCGTGACCTCGCCCGAAGGCAAGAAGCACCACGTGGCGGCCGCCTTCCCGAGCGCCTGTGGCAAGACCAACTTCGCGATGCTGATCCCGCCCGCGGGTCTTTCCGGCTGGAAGGTCACGACCATCGGCGACGACATCGCCTGGATCAAGCCGAATGCCGACGGCCGCATGTACGCAATCAACCCCGAAGCGGGTTACTTCGGCGTGGCGCCGGGCACCAACGACAAGACCAACTTCAACTGCATGGCCAGCCTGAAGCGCGACGTGATCTTCACCAACGTGGCGCTGACCGACGACGGCGACGTGTGGTGGGAAGGCATGACCGAGCAAGCCCCGGCCCACCTGATCGATTGGCAAGGCAAGGACTGGACACCGGCGCTCGCCAAGGAAACCGGCGCCAAGGCGGCGCACCCGAACTCGCGCTTCACCGTGGCCGCCGCCAACAACCCGGCGCTCGACCCGGAATGGGACAACCCCGCCGGCGTGCCGATCGACGCCTTCATCTTCGGCGGCCGCCGCTCCACCACCGTGCCGCTCGTGACCGAAGCCCGCAACTGGGTCGAAGGTGTGTACATGGCCGCGACCATGGGCTCGGAGACGACCGCGGCGATGGCCGGCGGCAATGGCGCCGTGCGCCGCGATCCGTTCGCGATGCTGCCGTTCATCGGCTACAACATGAGCGACTACTTCCAGCACTGGCTCGACATCGGCGCGAAGCTCGCCGCCTCGGGTGCCAAGCTGCCGAAGATCTATTGTGTGAACTGGTTCCGCAAAGGCGCCGACGGCCAGTTCGTCTGGCCGGGTTACGGCGAGAACATGCGCGTGCTGCAGTGGATGATGGAGCGGGTGGCCGGCACTGCAGGAGGCGTCGAGAACGCTTTCGGTACCACGCCGAGCTACGCCGACCTGAACTGGACCGGGCTCGACTTCAGCCGCGCCCAGTACGACACCGTGACCAGCTTCGACCGTGATGCCTGGAAGGCCGAGCTCGGCCTGCACGAGACGCTGTTCCAGCAGCTCGCGCACCACCTGCCGGCACAGATCCTGGCCAACAAGGCACGCTTCGAAGAGCGCCTCGCCGCCTGAGCTTCGCCCCGCCCATGCAAAGGGCCGGCAATGCCGGCCTTTTGCTTTTCAGCCTGCAACCAGCTTCAGTCGTGCAACACCGACGCCGGTGCGGGCACCGGGCGGCCGCTGGCCGAGGCCAGCACCGCTGCCGTCACCGAAGCGATGCCGCGCAGCAGTTGCACCATCAGAGCCGCCGCGGCGATGGCGCCACGGGGTTCGCGCACGAGGGCAGGAACGCGGACTCGGAGAGTGACCGGGGCCTTGTTCATGGTGGGGATCCTTTCAATGGAGTTCGGGCGACGGCCGATCAGCCGTGCAAACCTTCATGGCGCGCCGCGGCGGCGTACAGGTCGGAGGCGAAGCCGGGGTCGGTCTTCGAGTACGAATAAGCCAGGTCGCGGACCTTCTGGGCTTCGTGCGACGCCTTGTCGGCAGCCGTCAGCACCAGCGGCGCCGAGGTGAAAAAGCTGCGCAGCGCGGCCGGCGCCATGCCGGCCAGCGTGGTCAGCGCGTGATGGGTGAAGCGGCTGCGTTGGACTTTCAGGTGCAGGGTGGTGGTGTTCATTCGGTTTTTCCTTGGAATTGATGAGTGCAAGTACTGACTTGTTTAGTAGATCCGCGCGCATGCAGCACGCAGTTCCTTGGCGAGTTCAGGCTGGGTTGTGTCGTACAGCGAGGCCAGGGAGAGCAGCTCGCGCCGGGCACGGGCCCGGCCCACGGCTTCCAGCCACTTCCACACCGAGGCGCCGATGCGGGCGACGAGGCCCGTACCTTGCGCGCCGGCCGGCGTCGAGCTCATCGGCAAGGGCGTGATCAAAGTGTTCATTCGGGTTTCCTTTCAGCGGTAGCGCAGAGGTTCCGCGCTTCGATGCCTGTACATTAGGGTTAACCCGCGAAATGCACCAGACACTGTTGTGAATCCTCGATATTCGCCACGCTTATGCCTCCGACCACTGCGCTCAATTTCCGCACGCTCGACCTGAACCTGCTTCGCGTCTTCGACGTGGTGATGGCCGAACGCAACCTCACGCGCGCCGCCGAGCGCCTGTCGCTCACGCAGCCCGCGGTGAGCAATGCGTTGAAGCGCCTGAAGGAATCCGTGGGTGAGAACTTGCTCACTCGTGCTGCGTTCGGCGTGAAACCGACGCCGCGTGCCGAAGCGCTGTGGCCCGAGGTCCGCGCCGCGCTGGGCAACCTGCGCGACGCGCTCGCGCCCGACGCCTTCGACCCGCAAGCCGACGCCACCAGCTTTCGCCTCGCGATGGCCGACGCCACCGCCGCTGCTTTCATGCCGACGCTGGTCGGCGAAATCGAAAAGACCCGCGCGCTGGCCGACCTGCGCATCCTGCCGCTCACCAGCCGCGACCCGCGCCCGGTGCTCGAACGTGGCGACGCCGACGTGGCGGTCGGCTCGTTCCCCGAAGTGCTGAGCGAATTGCGGGCACTCGGCGGCGACACCCAGTTCCACCACGAACGCCTGGGCCAGAGCGACTACGTCTGTGTGATGCGCCAGGGCCACCCGCTCGCCAAGGGCACACTTTCGCTCGACGCCTATTGCGACGCGCACCACCTGCTCGTGAGCCTGTCGGGCCGCGCCCACGGGCTGGCCGACCAGGCACTCGCCGCGCTGAACCGCGAGCGCCGCATCGTGTTGACCGTGA
>Ga0209895_1000166_pt1 | contig 7233 bp, 7 predicted proteins | sample GWRWT4_1June14_FD_187194 | JGI IMG/M metagenome (GOLD analysis project Ga0209895, IMG submission 187194) | Sand microcosm microbial communities from a hyporheic zone in Columbia River, Washington, USA - GW-RW T4_10-June-14 (SPAdes) (version 2) ...
GAACGGTTTCACAATCCACCCTGTTGCGCCTGCGGCCTTCCCTTCCATTTTTTTTTCTTTTGTTGACTCAGTTGTAAGCATCAACATGGGTGTGAACTTGTAATTTTCGGTGGAACGCAAGGCTTTTATTAGCTGTAATCCATCCATGTTCGGCATATTTACATCCGACAAAACCAAATCCACATTATTTGTTTTCATTGCCAGATCGTACGCAATAACACCATCTTCTGCTTCTATCACCTTATGTCCCGCACCTTGCAAGGTGAAACTGACCATTTGCCTCATTGAGGCCGAATCATCAACTGCTAAAATTGTTGCCATAGTGGAATCATCCTGATACATAGGATTCAATTGCTTTCTTTCTATTTCTAAGATTAGCCAATAATAAACATTCTGATAATGTATTAAGCATAGAAGTGTTAGGTATTTGTAAAACAGAGTTGCACGGTATAGCGTGACCTGTAAGAAAACACAGTGGTGTCTGAGAAAAAATACATGAATTATGCAGATCTGATGTTGCGGGAATTAAACTAGATGCGATGCATTTTTAAGGGTAGGTGTTTATGAAACGCTACTATGTATTGAGAGTTACACACATTGGGAGCCGCTTACCAGGCGAATTAATTTTTATATCTTCACATCGAAACTGCATGTTCAAGGTCAAGAAGTTTTGCAACTTCTGATACCACGCTTGAAGGTTTTTCCCAGACAAGTGTTAATCCATCTGATTTGAGTTTTTCATTAAATGCCGTAATAAGCTGAAATGTCGCTGTATCAATTCGTTCGACCAGTGATGCCTCAAATACCACGTTTTTCTTTTGCTCAAGGGCCGTATCCAGCTGATTTTTAAATTCATGAATATTCTTTATCGTTAAAGCGCCTTCTAATTTTATTTTTATATTTTTCTTTACGCGTGTGCCCATGTCTGTTTATCCTTTTCTTGTATATTGATTCGTTACAAACTCATCCAGTTTTTTCTGATCTTGCCGGGTTTCAATAAGATTTTCTTCCTCAATGAGTTTTTCAATCCATCGTTGATAGGCTTCAACCTTGCCGTGCAGTTTTAACCAAGCTCTTCTTTGATATTCGATGTGCTTTTGTAGCATCTCAATATGTTTACTTTGCTGATTTATAGCATAGTCCAATTGCTTGACCAGCTTTTCTCTATCTTGCAACTGCGCTGGAATAAATCGACTGCCTATTTGCACTGAACTATTAATATATTCACCCCTGAAGTCTTGCAGCTGCGCAATTTTATTTTTATCTGTTATTAATTTGCTTTGTAATTCAGCCAGTTTTATGGCTTCCTGCTCAGCTTGTCTATCAAGGAGTTTTTTTAATTCAGCAATACGTTTGGAGCGTTTCATAGGCCTTAAAATTCCGCTTGCGTGTCCCGGCACTAACAGGCTGTTGAAAAACGTTAGGAGCGAAGCAAAGACAAGGCAAAAATGAGAGAAAAACCGCCGTTTACACAGAGTAAATGAGGATTTTTAGTCCATTTTTAACGCAGTATTTGCAATGCGTAGTAGTTTCTCATCAGCCTGCTAATCAAATTTTACATCTTTAACGAGCACATCCAGCGCGGCCATGCCTTCCTTCCAGGTGCTTTTTTCATTCATACCCTGGCTGAGGAATTTACGAATAGCTGGCATATTTTCAATAGCAAAATCAACTTCAGCATCGCTGCCTCTGGCATAGGCCCCGACCATAATCAAATCTTTATTTTGTTGGTAACGTGAATAAATTTGTTTGAGTCGTAACGATTTTTTCAGCTGATCGCTTTTAACAATTTGCGGCATGACACGGCTGACGGAGGCTTCAATGTCTATGGCCGGTAAATGACCTTCTTCTGCCAGGCGTCGTGACAGAACGATATGGCCATCAAGAATGGCACGCGCAGCATCTGCTATAGGATCTTGTTGATCATCGCCTTCAGTTAACACGGTATATAACGCGGTCAGTGAGCCGTTCTTATTTTTTGAATTACCGGCACGTTCAACTAATTGCGGAAGTTTGGCAAAAACAGAGGGCGGATATCCCTTTGTGGCAGGTGGTTCGCCCACAGCCAAACCAATTTCGCGTTGCGCCTGCGCATAACGGGTTAATGAATCCATCAACAACAAGGTGTGTTTACCCTGATCTCTGAAATACTCGGCGATGGTTGTGGCTATCATGGCACCGTTGAGTCGTTTAAGCGGCGCATCATCCGCAGGTGAAGCGATAACAACGGCTTTTTTTCGACCCTCTGGCCCCAGGATATGTTCAATAAATTCTTTAACCTCGCGGCCCCGTTCTCCGATAAGACCCACGACCACTACATCGGCTGTACTGTATTTTGTCATCATGCCCAGCAGCACACTTTTTCCCACACCACTGCCGGCAAACAAACCCAAACGCTGCCCGCGCCCTATGGTCAGCAGGCAATTAATGGATCGCACGCCGACATCAAGCGGGGTCGTAATCGGCTGACGCAGCAAGGGATTAATCGGCTCACTTTGTAATTTGACACGTTCGTTTGCGATAACCGGCGCTTGGCCATCAATGGGCTCACCCGTACCCCCTAATACCCGGCCTAACAAAGCATCACTTACTGGAATGGTCAGCTGCTTGTTTAATGGAATAACCTTTGCGCCCGCATTGATTCCGGATAAATTATCAAAGGCCATCAAATAGGTTTTATCGCCATTAAAACCGACGACTTCTGCTTCAACATGGCTCTCTTTATTGATAATAATTTTGCACCGTCCGCCCACAGGAACACGACAGCCAACCGCTTCGAGTGTCATGCCGACCATACGCACAATTTTTCCTTCAATGATGATTTCGTGCGAATAATCAATGGCACTGTATTTTGACAAGCGTTCGGCAAACGAGGGGCGCTGGATAAGGGGCATTGTTACACTTCCTGCAAGCTACTTTATGTCGCTTCATTATCAAAAAACGGCATGCTTGATAAATCGGCCTTTTTGAGCTGTCGTGTTGCATCACTTGCAGCAACAACAGGGGTCACGGCTTCTGTGTTTTTTGTTTCAGCACTTTCATTCAGATCAAGTACGTTTACTGGCCTCAGACTCGTTTCATTTGAAGCAGGTACTAACAGGCCATTACTGCGTTCATATACTTGATCTAAGGTTTTGTTCAGACGTGTTTCAATTCGCGCGTCTATGTAGTGCGCATCGCTACGAACGATACAGCCGCCTTGTGTTATTTTTTTATCTTCTATTAATTGGTAACGTGTTTGGTCGCCGTGTTGGGTTAATAAGTACTGCGATACGGTGTTCAGATCCATTGGATTTAACTGGATTCTGAATTTTTGTTCCTGATCATCAATCTCGGTAAAAATGTGTTCAAGAATTGTCAGCACACAATTTGAATCGATACTCAGTTCTCGTTTTATTATGCCTTTGCTTATCTCAAGCGTTAATTCGAGCAAGGCTTTCTCGATTCTATCCTCCTGCGCTTTCATTGGTGCTGCAAATTCCTCAATCAGCATTTTTAATTGCTGCTGGATGCGTAGCTCACCGTTTTTCAAACCATTTGTCAGTCCTTGTTTAAAGCCCTCGACCTGACCCAGTTTAAAACCTTCATCGTAGGCGTCCTGACGCAGAGTTTCAATTTCGGCTAACGTGGGTAACTTAATCGTGGCATGCGCAGGGTTTCGTTCATTTTCAAGCAGGGCTGGCAGCTCCCAACGCTCATAGGCTGTGGATTGTTTATTGATTGGCGCTGAATTAGGGGGCTGTTTATCCATTTTGTTGCAACCTCAATGACACATCAGGGGGACGTCTATACAGGTGTCGTTAGATCATTTCCTCACTACCCTGCCCACCCAGGCTGATTTCACCGGCATCGGCCATACGTCTTGCAACGGCTAGAATTTCTTTTTGTGCCGCTTCAACCTCACTGACTTTGACGGGGCCTTTGTTTTCAAGATCATCACGTAACAGTTCAGCGGCACGTTTTGACATGTTTTTAAAGATTTTTTCACGCAAGGTCTCGTCTGCACCCTTGAGCGCCAGAATCAGCGACTCGGACGAAATTTCACGCAATAATGACTGAATTCCCTTGTCTTCTACTTCAACCAGATTATCAAATACAAACATTAAATCCTGTATTCTTTGTGCCAAATCATCATCCAGTTCGCGAATACCATCAATGACGGCAGATTCGGTAGAACTATCAAGAAAATTCATGATACCTGCGGCAGTTTTTACGCCCCCTAAATGCGCCGAAGCGGAGCCTGATGAACTGCTTAACTGCTGCTCAAGAATATTATTCAATTCCTGTAATGCGCTGGGCTGTACTACATCCAGAGCAGAAATACGCATAAGCAAATCAACACGGACTTTTTCATCAAAAAATTCGAGTATTGCAGCGGCTTGATCAGAATCAATATAGGATAAAACGATGGTCTGAATTTGCGGGTGTTCGTAGCGAATCATTTCATAAACAGAACGTGCCTCCATCCACTTGAGTGTTTCCAGACCTGCTGCACTGCCACCCTCTAAAATACGATCAATCAAACTGCTGGCTTTATCTTCACCTAAGGCCGTTTTAAGCATTTTTTTGACGTATTCGTCATTACCCACACCCATATTGGTACTGCTACCAATCGTTGACAGAAAATCTTCAAGCACATTGATCACCTGATTTTTATCAACATCGGTGAGTGCGGCCATTTCAACACCGAGTTTCTGTACTTCACGCGGCCCTAGATGTTTGAGCACCAATGCCGCATCGTCTGTCCCCAGACTCATCAACAGAATCGATGCTTTCCTTAAAGGATCGATCTTGGATTTTTTAGATGACCCGGCGGAAGGTGTATTTGTGTCTTGCTCAGCCATCTGATGAACTTACCCAACGTTTTATAACTTGTGCTACCCGTCGCGGATCATCGGAAACCATGCTTCTGACCGCACTGATTTGTTGTTCATAACGATCGTTGGGCCCTGGCAATAAGGCATCCGGGCCCGATGAAAGCGTTACACCCCCATACTCGCGCCCACCCATTTGTCCATTGGCTTCGGCATTGAGCATGTTTTTGAATTCAAGTTCTTTTTTACCGGTGGCAGAAATGTTTTTAAGAATGGGGCGTAACACCCCGAAAATAACGGCCAATACAGCGATCACTGCCAGAACCTGTTTAACAACATCGGCAAACCACGCTTGCTCCCAAAAGGAAATTTCTTCTACAGGCAGGTCTTCCACTACCGCTTCACGTACAAAACGTTGCGGAATAAGCGTCACCATGTCACCACGCGCCGCATCATAACCAATGGCATTTTTCACCAATTGGGTTAATTGCTCTAATTCAGCGGGTGTTAATGCATGGATTGCATTGTTCAGTTTAGTTGCATTATTTGCAGGTGTTGTGGCCGCTGTCGTTTGCTGGTTTTTTGACGCTTCCTTTTTGGCCTTGGTTTTTTTATTTGCCGGTTTAGCATCGGCCGCCTTAAGGTCTTCAACTGGCGCAACAACCGGATCCGGCACATCAACCACCACAGCCACCGATAAACGATTCAAGCTGCCAAATTGCTTACGGCTATGGCTAACGGTGCGGTCAATTTCAAAATTGCGTGTTGCTTGTGTACGTTTATTGGATGTATTGCTTGACACAGCACCCGAACCATTGGCAATTTCAGGCACGCTTGCATCAGCCGGTGGCTGGTTAGACAACGCACCGGGCACACCGCCTACATCAGCACTGCCACGTTCTTCATCCATGACTTTTTCACTACGGACGGCGGGCGTATCCGGATTAAACTGTTCACTCGCTTGTTCGAAGGTTGAAAAATCCACCTCGGCACTGACTTCGACCTTGAATCGGTCCTCACCTAAAATAGGTGTTAATATATTCCGAATGCGTTCAATGTAACTTTGTTCCAGTTTTCGGCCGTATTCATATTGTTTCCCGGCTTCAGCAATCCCATCATTTTCATCGTTATCCGATAATAAATCGCCCCGTTGATCAACAACGGTAACAGACTTGTCAGACAATTCAGGAATACTCGACGCCACCAAATGTACAATGGCACTGACCTGGGGTTTATTCAGTTGTCTGCCCTGATGCAAATCAATTAAAACCGATGCGCTGGGTTTACGCTGATCACCCACAAACACCGAGCGTTTTGGAATTGCTAAATGCACACGCGCACTGCGCACCCCCTGAATAGACGCAATGGTTCTGCCTAACTCCAGCTCTATGCTGTGTTGATAACGCACGCTTTCAACGAACTGACTGGTACCAAAACTGCTGTCCTTATTCATCAGGTTTTGATCGCCTTGCTGTGCAGGCGCATACCCGGCGGCCGCCATTTTAAGACGGGCCTCATGAATTTTATCTGAAGCAACAAGCAACATTTTTTCGTTACTATCAAACTTAAATGGAATATTGTTTTGTTGCAGAATGTCAGATGCGGCAACGGCATCTACCGTAGACAAGTCCAAATACAGAGGCCGATAATTTGACTCTTTCGACCACAAAACCACACCAAAGCCTAAGGCCACACTGGCGGCCAAACCAATCATGAGTCCTAATTGACGCAGCAAAGCCAGATTATTAAATCCTGCAATCAAGGGATTAATCGATTTACTTTGCCCCCGTGCCAAGTCACCGTCTGCCATACGAATATTCCAAGCGTCTCACGTGTTACCACTACATCGTTACTGTGACAAAATAACCGTCACCGCTTACTGTGTTTTTTATTTAAATCGAATAAACAACATTAAATGGGCATATTCATAACATCTCTATACGCATCAACCATTTTATTGCGCACTTGAGTTAATGCCTGGAATGAAATGCTGGCCTTTTCCATTGAAATCATCACTTGCGTAATATCCACCCCCGGATCACCACGTTCAAAAGCGGTGGCCAAGCTGGAGGATTCCTGTTGTTGGGCATTAACACTGCCCAGAGCATCACTCAGGTAGGATGAAAACGGCGACGATGCCGCCGCACTTTGTTTTACATCACCCACACCTTTTACAACATCAAACTGATTTTCAAACACCGGCATTTTGCTGCGAATTGACTGCATACTATCGAGCAACTGCCTGACCTGAATTGTGTTATCCATACATTACTCCGATCAAATTAAATTCCCTCAAACTAACGTGCGTCATTAGATTGACGCTTAAGAACGATAATAAACATCAAAGGATAAAATGCACAATTCAGGCCAGTATTAATATAACGCTAACGTTATATTGAATAGACAAAAACCAGCGCAT
>Ga0209895_1000173_pt1 | contig 7089 bp, 7 predicted proteins | sample GWRWT4_1June14_FD_187194 | JGI IMG/M metagenome (GOLD analysis project Ga0209895, IMG submission 187194) | Sand microcosm microbial communities from a hyporheic zone in Columbia River, Washington, USA - GW-RW T4_10-June-14 (SPAdes) (version 2) ...
CCGGAAACGTATGAACGTTTCGAGCAGGTGATCCTGGTGCACGGCGTGCGCAACAAGGACGAGTTGGCCTACCACGACCTCGTCACCGAGCACCTGCCGGCGCACGAGTTCCTGGGCGAGATGGTGAGCAGCAAACTGCGCTACTACCCGACCGTGACACGCGAGGCCTACAGGAACATGGGCCGCGTGACCACGCTGATGGAATCGGGCAAGCTCTTCACCGACCTGGGCGTGCCGCCGATCGACCCGGCCGTGGACCGCGTGATGATCTGCGGCAGCCCCGGCATGCTGCGCGACATCAAGCACATGTTGGAGGCCAAGGGTTTCAAGGAAGGCAACACCTCGAAGCCGGGCGACTTCGTGATCGAGCGGGCGTTTGCGGAGCAATGAGTTTGTTCGCTCCCGCAGGTTTTTTTTACCGCCAAGGCGCAAAGGACGCAAAGGTCGCCAAGGAAAAGCAATTCGCCTTTTTCTCTTCCTTGGCGACCTTTGCGCACTTGGCGCCTTGGCGGTAAAAATTCAGGGCATTGCACCGGCCCCCCGATGAGCGCTGCACAACCCACCCGCAAGCCCGGCGTGCGCGCACTCGCGGCGCAAGCCACGCGCGACAGCATCCTGCGCGCGGCGACCAAGGTGTTCGCCAAACACGGCTACGCGGGCGGGCGCATCGAGCAGATCTCGAAGGCGGCCAAGTCCTACGACCGCATGATCTACTACTACTTCGGCAGCAAGGAAGGCCTCTTCATCGCGGTGCTCGAAGAGATGTACCGGCGCTTCAACGAAGCCGAATCGAAGCTCGTGCTCGGTGGCGCCGGGCCGGTGGAAGCGCTGCAGGCGGTGATCCGCTTCATGTGGGGCTACTACCAGAAGAACCCCGAGTTCATCACGCTGCTCAACACCGAGAACCTGCACCGCGGCAAGCACATCTCGAAGTCGCTGCGGGCGAGCGAATACTCGTCGCAGGCGGTCAGCGTGCTCGGCGAGGTGCTGACGCGCGGCGCGCAGCAGAAGCTGTTTCGCGCCGACGTGTCGGTGCGTGACGTGTACCTGATGATCGCCGCGCTCGCCTACTTCTACCTGTCGAACCGCTTCACCTTGTCGGCCTTCCTCGGCGAAGAGCTGGAAACGCCGGCCGCGCTGGCGCACTGGGAGGCGTTTCTCATCGACGCGGTGCTGCGCACGGTGGCCGTGGCCCCGTGAGCTCGCCGCCGCTTCAGTTCCAGCCGCCGCTGACCGGTTGGCCTGTCGCCGAGTCGACCGCGATCCGCGAGTCCAGGCCGATGCGGTAGAACTCGCGCAGCACGTTGCCCGAGAACCCGATCTCGACGATCGAGACTTCGCGGAAGCTGGCCGCGAAGCCGTCGGGCAGCAGCTTGTTGAAGTCGGCGGCCACGGCTTTCATCGCCGCCTGCGTGGGCGCGTCGAACGGCGCCATGCTGTAGACGAGCGTGTTGTGCGGGTTGTGCGAACGCAGTTCCTTGCCGTCGCGCACCACGTTGACGCCGCTGACACCGACGCTCGCGACGAGCGCCTTGGCCGCGTCGCCCATCTTCGCGTAGACCGGGCCGGTGCAGCGTGGCAGCGGGCCGTCGCGAAGCGGCGTCAGCGCGGCCGTGGCGACGGTGTTGAAGGCCATCATGTCTTCGAAGCCTTGGCCCGACTTGACGATGCCGAGGTCGAGCCACCAGGGCCGGCCGGCGTCTTTCGCGGCTTCGGTCGTGTAGAAATCCTTGAACTGGAAGTTGATCACCGGCGGCAGCGCCTTCAAGGCTTTCAGCATCTTCTGCGGCGTGGCCGGGTCGGCGCTGTGCAGGTGCACGACCGTGACATGCGGCAGGTTGAAGGTCTCGGCCTCGGCCCGCAGGCCCAGGCCGAGCAGCCTGGCGCGCAGCGGCGCACCAACCTTGGCGTCGAGCACGTCGGTCGACTCTTTCGGCAACCGGTACACCAGCCCGTAGGTCGCGACGTGCGCGCGGAACTCGGGCTGGCCGATCGCGCTGTTGTCGATCGCCGGTTTCGGTGCAGAAGCGCAGGCGGCGAGCAGGGCCAGCGCCGGCAGCAGGGCGCACGCGCGGCGCGATGACAGGGGCAGGTTCATGGTGGCATTCCTTCAAGTGAACAATGGAGGCTATCGGGCCGAACGCTTCGCACGATGCATGCCAACCGTGACGCGGCCGTGAAAGCGCGCTGTCGCCGGCTGGCCTGGCGCGTCAGCGCACCAGCAGCACCGGCGTGCCGCACTTGGCCAGCACCTTGGTGACGACCGAGCCGAGCACCAGGTTGCCGAGCAGGCCGTGGCCGTGCGAGCCCATCATGACCAGGTCGAATTTGCCGCCGTCGGCCAGCTTGGCGATCATGTCGGCGGGGTGGCCGACCTTGCTGACGAAGCTGGCCTCGATGCCCTGCTTCTTGAAGAAGCTGCGGATCGGCTTGAACACGGCCTCGGCCTCGCTGTCGTAGTAGCCCTTCACCGTGTCCTTGTCGACGAAGGCCGCGGCGCCGTGCGGCACGGCAAGCACGCCGCAGAACACCGTGTACTGGTGATGCGTGCCGAGCCATTCGTCGTGCGCTGCGATGTAGGCCAGCATGCGCTTGGTGTGGGCACTGCCATCGGCTGCGACAAGAATCTTCATGGGTTTGCCTCGCGGGTTGTTGTTCGCGCGAGTCTAGTACTGCCCGTCGCGCAGGAACCTGTCTCAGATCAAGGCGCGCGCAGTTTCCCTGCCACGCCGGCATTCGCCACAGGCACGATTCATGCTGTGCACATGTTGGTATACCAACAAGAGCACCAACAAGTTGCATGGAACCGACCCTCCCCCTCCTGCTGCCGGAATGGCGCTCGGCCTACGCCGAGGGCGCGCTGCCGCGGCGGCTGCTCGAAGCGCTGCGCCAGCACCTGCTGGCGCACAGCCCGCCCGAAGCCTGGATCACGCTGGCCGGCGCGGACGCGCTGGAAGCGGGCGTGGCTGCACTCGAAGCGCGCACCGCGGCGTTTGCCGATCGCGCCGCTGCGCTGAAGGCGATGCCACTCTTCGGTGTGCCCTTTGCCGTGAAAGACAACATCGACGTGCTGGGCCTGCCGACCACCGCCGCCTGCCCCGCGTTCGAGCGCACGGTCTCGGCCCACGCAGGCGCCGTGGCCCGGCTGATCGACGCGGGTGCGATCTGCATGGGCAAGACCAACCTCGACCAGTTCGCCACCGGCCTGGTCGGCGCACGTTCGCCTTACGGCCGGCCGAGCAGCACTTTCGACGCCGAACGGGTCAGCGGCGGTTCGAGCTCGGGCTCGGCGGTCGTGGTCGCGCGTGGCGACGTGCCCTTCGCGCTCGGCACCGACACCGCCGGTTCGGGCCGTGTACCGGCCGGCTTCAACAACATCGTCGGCATCAAGCCGACACCGGGCCGCGTGAGCTGCGCCGGTGTGGTGCCGGCCTGCCGCAGCATCGACTGCGTGTCGGTGCTGGCACTCACCGTGGCCGACGCGGCGCAGGTGCTCGCAGTGATGGAAGGCCCGGACCCGGCCGACGCCTACAGCGCGTTCCGCACCGGTGCGGCGCAGCCCAGGGCGGTGCTGCGTGTCGGCGTGCCGATCGACCCGGTGTTCGCCGGTGACATCGGCTTTGATGCGGCTTACGCGCAGGCCGTGGCGCACCTGCAATCGCTCGGCCACAGGGTGGTGCCGCTCGACTTCTCGCCGCTGCTCGCGGTGGCACGCCTGCTCTACGGCGGGCCCTGGGTCGCCGAGCGCCACGCGGTGGTGCAGGCGCTGATGGAGAAGCACCCCGAGGCCATCGACCCGACCGTGCGGCGCGTGATCGAGGTCGCCACGCAGTTCAGCGCCACCGACGCCTTCCGCGGCCAGTACGCCTTGCGCGACGCGCAGCGCGTGGCCGCTTCGCTGTGGCAACAGGTCGATGTGCTGATGGTGCCGACCGCACCCGCGCACCCGAAACACAGCGAGATCGACGCCGACCCGCTCGGCGCGAACGCCTTGCTCGGCACCTACACCAACTTCGTCAACCTGCTCGGCTGGTGCGCGCTGGCGCTGCCGGCCGGCTTCACCGAAGGCGGCCTGCCCTTCGGCGTGACCTTCATCGCCCCCGGCGCGGCCGACGCGGCACTGGCGCGTTTCGGCCTGTCGTGGGAAGCCAGCCTCGCACTGCCGATGGGCGCAACCGGCCGGCCGTTCGTGGCGTCGACCGGCGCGGCCTGGCCGGCCAGCGCACCGACGATGCCGATCGCCGTCGTCGGCGCGCACCTGAGCGGCCTGCCGCTGAACGGCCAGCTCACCGAACGTGGCGCCACGCTGCGCGAGGCCACGCAGACGGCGCCGCACTACCGCCTGTTCGCGCTGCCGAACACCACGCCACCGAAGCCCGGCCTGCTGCGTGCCAGTGCGTACGAAACCGGTGCGTCGATTGCCGTCGAAGTGTGGGACGTGCCGGTCGATGCGGTCGGCTCGTTCCTTGCGTTGATCCCGCCGCCGCTCGGCCTGGGCAGCCTGGAGCTGGCCGACGGCCGCTGGGTGCACGGTTTCATCTGCGAAGCGCATGCGCTGGCCGAAGCGCGCGACGTCACGGCCTTCGGCGGCTGGCGCGCCTTCATGCAGGCCGGCGGCGGCGCCGCGCCGCGCTGAGCCACGTTCACGTTTTCGGACTCCTCACTTTCACCCGGAGATTCACATGAACCACCCCGCCTTCAAGCCCACCGCCAACGCCACCCGGCGCCGCCTGCTCACCGCCGCGGCCTCGGGCGCAGCCCTGGCCAGCCTGGGCGCGCCCACGCTGGTGCTCGGCCAGGCCGGCCCGAAGATCCGCATCGGCTACTGGCCGGTGGCCGCCGGCCTGCCGTTCTTCGCAGCGATCGAGAAGGGCTACTTCAAGGAAGCCGGGCTCGAGGTCGAAGCGCTCAAGTTCGCCGGCGCGCAGCAGGTGATGGAAGCGATGCTCTCGGGCCGATCCGACGGCAGCTCGAACGGCACCGGCTCGGCCAACCTCGCCATCGGCGAGATCGCGCAGCCCGGTCTGTTCAAGATCTTCGCGACCAACCCGAGCAACGCGAAGTACGTGCTCGAAGAGTTCCTGGTGCCCAAAGACAGCCCCGTCAAGACGATGGCCGACTTGAAGGGCAAGCGGGTGGCCTCGGGCCCCGGCATCCAGAACGTCACGCTCGCCAAGACCATGCTGGAAAAATCCGGCGCCGGCGTGATGAGCGTGACCGAGCTGCCGATCGGCCAGCACGTGGCGGCACTCGCCGCCGGCCAGATCGACGCCGCCTACACGCTCGAGCCCACCGGCACCATCGGGCGGCTGAACGGCACCACGCGGGTGCTCGAAGCCGGCGTGGTGGCGCACTACATCCTCGGCGACCCGATGGCGCCGTGGCACGGCGGCTCGGCCAGCCTGACCAGCGAGTTCATCAAGAAGTACCCGGCCGAGACCAAGAAGTTCATCGCCGCGTATGCGCGCGGCATCGCGCTGGTGCGCACCAAGCCCGATGAAGCGCGCCAGTTCATGAAGGGCTACACCGCCATCGAAGGCGCGCTCGCGGGCGAAGTGCCGCTCGCCTCGTACATGCTCTACAACGAGTTCAAGCCCAGCGACGTGGCGTACTTCCAGAAGTTCTACGACCTGTTCTCCGACAAGGGCATCTTCGAGAAGAAGGTGATCGTTGAGTCGCTGCTCTACAAGGGGTAAGCCATGAGCGACACCTCGTCCACCACCGTCGCCGCGGCCGAGCCCTGGAGCGGCTCGACCGACGGCTCGAGCGCGCCGCCGAACAAGTTCTCGTGGGGCAAGCTGCTGCCCTTCGTCGGGCCCGTGGCGCTGTTCATCGTGTGGGACCTGGTCGTGCGCGCCGGCCTGATCAAGGTGATCCTGCTGCCGACGCCGTCGGCCACGCTGCACGCGCTGGTGACGGGCCTGGCGGGCGGGCCGCTGCTGATGGACTTCATCGTCACCGTGAGCCGCACGCTCCAGGCCTTTCTGATCGCGGCCGTGGTTGGCGTGCCGCTCGGCGTGCTGCTCGGAAGCAACGAAAAGGCCTACCGCAGCGTCGAGTTCCTGATCGACTTCTTTCGCTCCACGCCGTCATCGGCCCTGATACCGCTGTTCCTGCTGGTCTTCGGCGTGTCCGACATCAACAAGGTGGCCATCGCGGCCTTCGGCGCCCTGTTGATCGTGCTGTTCAACAGCGCTTACGGCGTGATCAACGCGCGCAAGCAGCGCGTGATGGCGGCCAAGGTGATGGGCGCCTCGCGCTGGCAGATCTTCAAGGACGTGCTGATCTGGGAAAGCCTGCAGCCGACTTTCGTCGGCCTGCGCTCGGCGGTTTCGATGGCGCTCGTGATCGTGATCGTGGCCGAGATGTTCATCGGCTCCGACAACGGCCTGGGCCACCGCATCATCGACGCGCAGCAGGTGCTCAACGTGAAGAGCATGTACGCGGCAATCCTCGCGGCGGGGGCGCTGGGTTATGCGCTGAACGTGCTGTTCCTGATCCTGGAACGAAAGATCGTGCACTGGAGCGGGAGATAAGCATGACCGAAGTCCTGAATGCTTCTGTGGTGCCCGATGTTCCGGTTCGGCCTTTCGAACCCGGCCCGGCCGGCACCCACATCACGATCCGCGGCTTGACGAAATACTTCGCCGGCTGGCCGCTGTACGAGAACTTCGACCTCGACATTCCGAAGCACCGAATAGTGTCGGTGTTCGGCCCCAACGGCTGCGGCAAGTCGACGCTGATCAACATGATCGCCGGGCTGATCCCGATCGACTCGGGCCAGATCCTGTTCGACGGCAAGAACTTGCGCGACACCAAGATCGGCTACGTGTTCCAGAACTACCGCGAGGCGATGTTCCCGTGGATGCGCACCATCGACAACATCGCCTACCCGCTGGTGCTCGAAGGCAAGTCGAAGGCCGAGGTCGACCGGCGCATGGCCGAGCTGGTGGCCTCGTTCGACGTGAAGTTCGACCTGCGGCGCTACCCGTACGAGCTCTCCGGCGGGCAGCAGCAGACGGCCTCGATCATGCGCGCGCTCGCCCCCGGCCCCGAAGTGCTGTTCCTCGACGAACCGTTTTCGGCGCT
>Ga0209895_1000185_pt1 | contig 6926 bp, 7 predicted proteins | sample GWRWT4_1June14_FD_187194 | JGI IMG/M metagenome (GOLD analysis project Ga0209895, IMG submission 187194) | Sand microcosm microbial communities from a hyporheic zone in Columbia River, Washington, USA - GW-RW T4_10-June-14 (SPAdes) (version 2) ...
CGCTCGCTGCAAACTCACCGCACCAGTCCTGGCCAAAGGTTATGGCCCATCCTTCGTAGCTTGGCGGGAATCTGCGACATTGGCCGAGGTCGTGCCCGTCTTGATCGGGAACCTGCACCCAGTATCGGCAGCGCGTGCATTGCGGGTTTGTCGTCGTCATCGCTGTCCTTTGGTCTTCCGCCTGCGTCCGCCGGTTTGCCGGTAGCAAGGACAGGAGAGGGGAGGAAGCTTTGACCTGATGAGCCTCTTGGGCGCCGGTGGTCGGCGTGCCGGGCTCGCCAGTCAGGAGTAAGTACCATGATCAAGACGATCCCGCTGAACAAACTCGTAGCTTCGCCGCGCAATGTCCGCCGGCATTCCGATCCGTTGGCCGATGCCGAACTCAAGGCCAGCATTGCAGCCCGCGGCCTGCTGCAGAACCTCATCGTGCGCCCCGGAGCCAAAGGCAAGTTCGAGGTGGAGGCCGGCGAACGCCGCCGCAAGGCGATGCTGGCGCTGGCGGATGACAAGGTTCTGTCCAAGGATCACGAGGTGATTTGCCTGGTTCTCGAAGACACCGCCGAAGGCGCCATCGAGACCAGCCTTGCCGAAAACTTCCACCGCCTGGCGATGAACCCGGCCGACGAAGCCCAGGCTTTCGCAGCGCTGATTGAAGCCGGTGCGAGCCTTGAACAGGTGGCGTGCCGCTTCGGATTGACCGTTCGGTTCGTCGAAGGGCGGCTGCGCCTTGCCACGCTTGCGCCGGTCGTCTTCGATGCACTGGCATCGGGCGAGATCACCCTCGACCTCGCCAAGGCTTATGGCGCGACCTCGGACCAGCAGATCCAGGCCCGGGTCTTCGAGCAGGTCTCAACCGGCTACTACGCGCCCAATCCGGACTCGATCCGCCGCATGGTGCTTTCGGGCACGCTGCGGGGAAGCGACCCGCGAGCGCGGCTGGTCGGACGCAATGCCTATCTCGCAGCGGGCGGGCGGATCGAGCGCGAACTGTTCGATGACGAGGACAGTGAGGCCTGGGCCGATGTCGCGCTGCTTGAAACGCTCGCTGCGGCAAAGATGGATGAACAGGCCGTGGCCCTTGCGGCTGAACAAGGTCTGGCCTGGGTCAAGCCGACGCTCGATCCCTACGCCAGCCATGATCTCATCGAAGGACTGGTTCGGCTCCCCGCTGAACCCGCACCGCTGAGCGAAGCCGAACTTGCCCGGCTCGATGTGCTCGATACATCCTATGACGAGCACGCTGCGGTGCTGGAAGATGAGGACAGCGCTGAAGACGCCGTTGCGGCGGCCGAGGCAGCGATCGAAGCGATCGAGCGCGAGTGCCAGGATATCCGCGCCCGGCCTCCGGAGCTCGCGCCCGAACTCAAGGCCGAGGCTGGGATGATCCTTGTCCTTTCGCGTGACGGAACCCCGGTTCTCCAGCCGGTGTTCTATGGGCAGAGGCAGTCGGAGGTCCCAAGCGAAGGCGGCGGAATCGAGATCGTTTCCGAAGCGAATGCCGCAGGCAAGCGCCGGGCGGCTCTGTCAAAGCGCCTGATCGATGAACTCGCGATGCAGCGCCGCGATGTCCTCGCGCTCCACGTGGCCTCCGATCCGGGGCTTGCGCTCGACCTCATGGTCTTCACGCTCGCCGATGCCGATACGCTCGACTACCGGGCCCGCGCCGCAACGACGCTGCGGGGTGGAATTCCGGCGGGGCCGATCATCGGGTTTGAGGCCAAGGATGCCGCAGCGAGCGCGTCACTTGCCGAGTTCAAGTCAGCTCTCGACGAAAGCTGGCGCGGCGGTGAGACCGTGTCGGCGCGGTTCGATCGCTTCCGCGCGCTCAGCGACGACGCCCGTGTCGCCTGGCTCGGTTTTGTCATCGGCCGGACGCTCGAAGCCAGTCTCAATATGCTGGGTGAGCGCAATATCGCGCTTCACGATCATCTCGGCTGCCTGATCGGGATCGACATGGCTGCTTGGTGGCGCCCGACTGCGGCGAACTACTTCGACCGGGTGCCCAAGGCAGTGATCCTTGATGCCTTGTCCGACGTTGGCGGCCCGGATCTTGCGAGCCGGTTCGCCTCGGTCAAGAAGGGCGATCTCGCCATGAGCGCCGAGCGCGTCTTTGCCGGAACCTACATTACCGAGGTCGAAGTGCGCGAGCGTTCGCTGGCGTGGGTGCCTGAGGTCATGCTTTTCGCCGGCACGCTGGAGGACGAGCTCCAACACTTGGAAGCGCAGGTCGGTGAACCGACCGACAATCCTGCCCCCGGCACCCAGGGCGCCAACGACGACAATCCGACCCCCCGCGAGCTGGCTGCCTGACCTCCTCCTGACAGGCAGGCAACTCGTGACCCTGTGAAGCGGTCCCTTGGCTTTGCCCAAGGGGCCGCTTCCTTTGTTTTGGCCGGATAATGTGGAAAAACCGCCGCATGCCTTGGTTTGTCGCGCGCAATGGTCCTACCGCCCGCGCTCCATCCAACGAAGGAACGACTTCACATGAACAATGCTGACCTCGCTGAAAAGATCGCCGATGCCAATGGCCTGACCAAGGCCGACGCTCGCAAGATCGTTGATGGCGTTTTTGCGGCGATCGCCGACGCAGCTGCAAGCGGTGACGAGATCGCCATCAATGGCTTTGGCAAGTTCAAGGTCAAGGCAAGCGCAGAACGCGAAGGACGCAATCCTTCGACCGGTGCGACCATCAAGATCGCTGCGTCGAAGAAGCTGACCTTTGCTCCCGCCAAGGCGGTCAAGGATCGCCTCAACAGTTGATCGCCTTGGGCCTGCGGCACCGGCTTTCCGGCGCCGCAGGCCAGGCCGAGCGATCGAGCGATCTCGATAGCCACTTGGGAAGAGTGGAGAGGGCTTGGGCCTGAACGGACCTGACCGGCGAATGTGTTGCCAAAATTGGTCAGGCGTCCGGATCAGGAGCTCTCTCATGGCTTATCGCAAGCAATCGCCCGGCGGTCTTTCGCCCGCCGCCCGCATCACCCAGGAAATCATTGCCCGGCTCGAAGCCGGGACCAAGCCGTGGATCCAGCCATGGCGCGGGGTGCCGGTATCGCGGCCTTTGCGGGCCTGCGGCATTCCCTATCGCGGCATGAACGTGTTCTGGTTGTGGATGGTCGCCGACATGTGCGGCTACGCTTCGCCCTACTGGATGACCTATAACCAGGCGAAGAGCCTCGGGGCTCAAGTGAGGAAGGGCGAGAAATCGACCATCGCGATCTTTTGCAAGAGCTACACCAAAGAGGTGGAAGCTCAAGAGACCGGCGAAAAGTCCGATGAGGCCCGCCGGGTCCTGAAGGCCTATCCGGTGTTCAACGCGGATCAGGTCGAAGGCCTGCCCGAACGGTTCCATCCTGCGGCCTCGCTCGAACTGGTCGAACCGGAAGGACGCGAAGCCGAGCTCGATGCGTTCTTCGGCAAAGTTCCGGTGAACCTCCGGTACCAGGGCAGCGAGGCCTATTATGAGCCGCTCGCGGACCGCGTGACCATGCCGCCTGCACACCTGTTCTCCGGCTTTGACCACCATTATGCGACACTTGCGCATGAATTGTCACACTGGACCGGGCACTCCAGCCGCCTCGCACGCGATCTCAGGAACCGGTTCGGCACGGCTGCCTATGCTGCCGAAGAACTGATTGCCGAGCTTTCAAGCGCCATGCTGGGTGCTGAACTCGGCCTGCCCGTGGCGCATCTCGATCACCACGCGAGCTATATCGGCCACTGGCTCAAGCTCCTGCGCGATGATGACCGCGCAATCCTGACGGCGGCTGCCAAGGCTGAGGAAGCGTCCGGCCTGCTGCTGAGGCTGGGGGGAAGGGCAGTGCCTGAAGAAGCTGCATCCGCCGCCGGCGATACCGCACTCGCAGCTTGAGGAGGACACGATGGGCAGATCGGTTAGCTATCCCAGCGGTGCTCTGGTGGCGTTCACGGTCCTGAAGACCGAGAATGACGACGACTGGGAATTCGAATATGAATGGCTGCGCGATGACCTCAGCGAGCGGGCCGCCGCTGCCTTTTCTTCGCTTGCGCCCCATGCAGGCTGGCGCGGCCGCGAGGACCGGATACTACTGCGCAACGCGTTCGCGGACTTCGGTGTCTCGGTCTATGGCGGGTTGGTTGCGGTCTGGATCGCAGAGCGCGATGACGGCGCCTATTGGGATGCCGAGTGGCGCACCGCGCGATCACCGCGAGCGCAGCACTGGCTGGCCCAGATTGCGCCAAGGTTTGACGCGCTGTTTGGCGATTATGACTGCCTTGGGCACATGTCGAACGGGGAGGAGGTCTATCGAAAGCGCGCTGCTGCGTGATTCAGCATCTGTTCAAATGAATGATTTATGTTTATACGCATCATTTGAAAGGACTGGCCATGGCAACCCTTGCGACCAAACCTCAGCGCTCTGATGGACAGGTGCTATCCTCGGCTATTGCGAAGATTGCCGATTTCTGGGGTTTTTCCAACCCCAAGCTCGGCCAGGTGCTCGGTCTTTCCCCGGCAACGGTCTCGCGACTCAAGGGCGGCAAAACCTTGCTCGATCCGGCTTCGAAGTCGTTCGAGGCCGGGCAGTTCCTGCTGCGGCTGTTCCGCGGGCTCGACGCGCTGATGGGCAGTGACGATCTCGCTTCGCGGCGCTGGCTGGAAACGCCCAATCTCGATCTGGATGCGCGTCCGCTTGACCTCATCGACAGCTTCAAGGGCCTTATCACTGTGTGCGATTATGTGGACGCCCACCGCGCTCGCGTCTGAGCTGCGCTCCTATAGCGGCAAGGTCTGGCGGGTGGTCGAGGCCCAGCACCGGATATCGACCAACCGGCTGGCGGACAGTCTTGAGGATCAGGCCCGGCTCGAAGCGCTCGCCGAAGCCGCGAAGCCCGATCTGCCCCGGTCCGCTCACGGCCGCCATTACCTGCTCGCCTCTCCGTTTCGCTACGGCCATGGCACGGCCAGCCGGTTTCGCCGGGCCGATGAACGGCCAGGCATTTTCTACGCCAGCGAAGCTGAGGCCACTGCGATCGCCGAGACGGCCTATTGGCGCTTACGCTTCTATCTGCGCTCGCCCGGTTTCGTGCCGCCTTCCGCGACGACCGAGCACACCAGCTTCACCGCCGAGGTCGCGACGGCCCACGCGATCGATCTGACCCGCGATCCGTTTGCGGCGGATGCCGCGCTGTGGACCGACCCGATCGACTATTCAGCCTGTCAGGAGCTTGGTCATGCGGCCCGCGAGGCGGGGGCCATGCTGATCCGCACCCGTTCGGTCCGCGATTCCACAGGCGGCCACAATGTCGTCGTTCTCGCGCCCGAAGCCTTTACTGCGGTCCAGCCGGCGATCCGCCGAACCTGGCACCTGCGCTTCGAAGGCGGCCGCCTCACTGCGCTGGCCGCGTTCCCGTCGGAGCACCGCTTTGTCTTCACCGGAGCCGATTTTGGTCTCACCTGACGCACGGGACCAGCAAGCCGAACAGATGCGGCGATATTACCGGATGCTCTGACTGGGCAGCAGTTCGCCCGCTGGTGGCTGCGTCATGAGCGAGAGAGGCCCTGGGCCAGCTGGTGGACCCGCGCAACCCGGCTTGGGCAGGCCCGTGTTGGCCGGTCCCGGTGGGACCTGGCCTGCCCGCGCCAGCCTGCCCAAGCGGGTTCCCCTGCGGTGCGCGGGTCCACCCATGACTGGCCCTGACGGGCTCTCGCTGGCGCAGCCATCAAGCGGCGGACCAGCCTCACGTCAGTCAGGAGGACACCCATGCACACCACATTTGCCGATCAGCTTGCTGGTCTCGATCTAGCCGGTTTTTCGATTGGTCCAGCTCCGGTTTCGAGCAGCGATTTTCCGGTTCGTGAAGCCGTGGTCCAGACGCTTGACGCGGTCTGGTCCGATCTGTTTGCGCTCGTTTCCGGCACTGCACTCGAAGCCGACGCCGAGGATCTGGGTTGGGCTTTCGTCAATCTCTTTCACCGCTCCGCAGCGCGCAAATCGACTGCGCTCGACCGCGCCACCGATGAAGTCCGCGCGCTCGTTGCCAGCGCCGATGGCTCCGAGATCCATACCCATGAGCTCGAAACCCAGGTCGAGCGGGCGCAATGCGCCGAAGGCGCGATGCTGGCGCTCGAAGAGATGCGCGAGGTCGCAGCCAGTCTTTACCTCAACGAGTTCGGCTCGTCCTGGAAGCCGGTCTCGAGTTCGCGCTTCAACCACGGCGCGATGCTCACTTCCGCGCTGGTTGAAGGGCGTGATTTCTTGCGGGCCCGGGGCATCATGGCACACTGCTATTTTCACGCGCTCTCCTCGGTTCGCAAATGGGGCGGCAGACCTGAGGACTATCTCCCGCTTCACCAGTGGTTCGATCAGTCCAAAGCCATTCTTGCAGACCCCCGGCACCGCGCCTTGCGCCATCACGCCGAGGGCATTTTCATGCTCGAATCCATCTTCGGCGCGACGATCGTCAACGCGGACGGCCGGATCGTTCCGGTGCGTCTGATCGGCGAGCAGCACGTGCGCGAGGATCTGGGCTCGATTCCCTCGTTTGCTGATTGGGCGCGCCTCATCGCCCTGCAGACCTGGATGCTGCGCGGGCAGCGACTGGACGAAAAGTTCGACGGAAAGGAGGCAGACGCAGCACCGGGTGGTGTCGTTTCGCCTACGGGTCGCGGCCAGCCCTCCGGCGACGACAAGGGCAATCGCAAGCCCTGCGCTGGTGAGCGCGAACAGGTTGCGCTGGCGCAGCAGCGCCTGACTGCGCTCGTGAGAAATCTGGACAAGCATGGTGTGTTTCCCCTCAGCCGGCGAGCAGTCGGCAGTGGGAGGGCGGCGTCATCTTGAGGCCGGTGAGACCTGCAGGCAGGTGCCAATAGGCGGCATGGATTATCCAGGCCCAACTGCGGCCTGCTTTGGCCTTGCGGAGCGCAAACCAGGCGGCGGAGCTGAGAATTA
>Ga0209895_1000193_pt1 | contig 6710 bp, 10 predicted proteins | sample GWRWT4_1June14_FD_187194 | JGI IMG/M metagenome (GOLD analysis project Ga0209895, IMG submission 187194) | Sand microcosm microbial communities from a hyporheic zone in Columbia River, Washington, USA - GW-RW T4_10-June-14 (SPAdes) (version 2) ...
CGGCATCGTGACGGCCAGTATATTGAGGCCATGTTGTTGACCTGCCTGCTCGACACGGTTGCCACCACACCGAGCCAGTGCGCGGTGTGCCACGACTGGGGCACGCAGCGGGTGTGTGCGCTGTGCGTGGCGCAGTTCGCACCGGTGTTGCCACGTTGCGGGCGCTGCGCGATCGAGGTGCCGGCGGGCGCCGCCCTGTGCGGCGCCTGCCTCACCGATCCGCCGCCGTTCGAACGGGCGCTGGCGGCCGTGGACTACGCCCATCCGTGGGACAGCCTGATCACGCAGTTCAAGTTCCACTCGGCGCTCGACCTCGCGCCGCCGCTGACCCGACGGCTGCTCGACACCTTCGGTCGAAGTGCCGAGCCCGCACCCGCGCTGCTGCTGCCGATCCCGCTCAGCGCCGCACGCCTGCGCGAGCGCGGCTACAACCAGGCCTGGGAGCTGGCGCGGCGGTTGGCCCGCGTCTTGAATTGCCGTGCCGACGCCAGCCTGCTGCTGCGCGTGAAAGACACACCGCACCAGCTCGCGCTGGCCCCCGACCAGCGCGCCGGCAACGTGCGCACCGCGTTCGCGATCGAGCCGCGGCGCCGCGCCGAGTTGTCGGGCGCGACCGTCACGCTCGTCGACGACGTGATGACCACCGGCGCCACCGTTTCCGAAGCAGCGCGTGTGCTGCTGCAGGCCGGTGCCGCACGGGTTCACGTGTGGGTGGTGGCACGAACGCCGCTCGACGATGCGGCCTGAGTGGGCCGCACAACGACAATCGGCGCATGTTCAACATCGTCCTCGTGCAGCCCGAGATCCCGCCGAACACCGGCAACGTGATCCGGCTGGCGGCCAACACCGGCTGCGCCCTGCACCTGATCGAGCCGCTCGGGTTTTCGATGGACGACCGGCAGCTCAAGCGTGCCGGGCTCGATTACCACGAGTACGCGCCGGTGCGCCGGCATGCATCGTGGTCGGCCTTCATCGTTACCGAACGCCCCGACGCACAACGCCTGTTCGCCTTCACGACGCGCGGCAGCCGGCCGTTCGCCGAGGTGCAGTGGGCAGCAGGTGACTGGCTCGTGTTCGGCTCGGAGACCGCCGGCTTGCCCGAAGCAGTGCGCGACAGCATCGCCCCCTCGCAGCGGGTGCGCCTGCCGATGCGCGCCGAGCAGCGCAGCCTGAACCTGAGCAACAGCGTGGCGGTCGCGGTGTTCGAGGCCTGGCGCCAGAACGCCTATGCCGGCGGTGCGTAGCCGGCGCGGCCTTCACTCCGGCTTCACGCCCGCCGCCTTGATCACCCTGGCCCAGCGCTCGCGCTCGCTCTTCATCAAACCTGCCAGCGCTTCGGGCGCCGTGCCTGCAGCGCTGAAATACTGGCCGAGGATCTTGCCACGCACGTCGTCGCTCTTGATGATGCGGATCAGCTCGCGCGACACGCGGTCGATGACCGGTTTCGGCGTGCCGGCCGGCGCCAGCACCGCCTGCCAAGAGATCGCCTCGAAGCCGCCGTAACCCTGCTCGACGAAGCTCGGCAAGTCGGGCAGCGAGCCCGAGCGCCCCAGCGTCGTCACGCCCAGCGCCTTCAGCTTGCCGGCGCGCACCTGGCCCATCGCGATGCCGGGCACCATGAAGCCGGCCTGCACCTGGCCGCCGAGGATCGCGTTCACGACCTGCGGGAAGCCCTGGTACGGCACGTGCACGATGTCGAGGCCGGCGCGGGCCTTGAACAGTTCCATCGCCAGGTGCGCGGCACTGCCGTTGCCGACACTGCCGTAGTTGAGCTGTCCGCCCTTCTCTTTCGCGATGCGCACGAAGTCGGCGAGTGTGTTCGCGCCGAGTTTCGGGTCGACGACCAGCACGTTCGGCGAGGTGGCCACGAGCGTGACCGGCGCCAGGTCCTTCAACGGGTCGTAGTTCAGGTTCGCGCTCAGCAACGGCGCGGTGACGAGCGGGCCCTGGATCGTGAACAGGAAGGTGTAGCCGTCGGGATCGGCCTTCGCCACCAGGCCGGTGCCGAGGTTGCCGCCGGCGCCGGGCTTGTTGTCGACGATCACGGTCTGGCCCAGCGCCTGGCCGAGCGGCTCGGCGAGCAGGCGCGCGATGATGTCGGGCGAGCTGCCGGGCGGGAACGGCACCACGAGCTTGATCGGGCGGCTCGGCCAGGCTTGCGCGAACGATGGCAGCGCCAGCGTGGTCGCCGCGGCAGCCGTGCTGTGCAGGAAGATTCGGCGTTGCATGGGTTTTGTCTCCGTCAGATGTTCTCGGGCCGCGCACCACGGCCCATCAGTTGTTCGAGCGCCTCGGCCGGCGTGGTGCTGCCTTCGAGCACCTGCGCCACGGCCTGCGTGATCGGCATGTCCACACCCAGCGCCTGCGCGCGGCGCAGCACCATCGGCGCGGTGCCCACGCCTTCGGCCACATGGCCGAGGTCGGCGAGGATCGCGGACAAGGTGTTCCCTTCCGCGAGCAGGCGCCCGACCGTGCGGTTGCGCGACAGGTCGCCGGTCGCCGTCAGCACCAGGTCGCCCAGCCCCGACAGGCCCATGAAGGTCTCGACGCGCGCGCCGAGTGCGACGCCCAGGCGCGTCATCTCGGCCAGGCCGCGGGTGATGAGCGCGGCGCGGGCGTTCAGGCCGAGTTGCATGCCGTCGGCGATGCCGGTGGCGATGGCGAGCACGTTCTTCACCGCGCCGCCGACCTCCACGCCGACCGGGTCGTTCGAGGTGTAGACGCGCAGGCTGTCGCTGTGAAGCGCTTCGACGGCCTGCTCGCAAAGGGTGTCGTCGCTGCTCGCGGCGACCAGCGCCGTCGGCTGGCCCCGTGCCACCTCGATCGCGAAGCTCGGGCCCGACAACACACCGACGCTCGACGACACGTTCAGCGCACGCGCGATCTCATGGCCGAGCGCCCCGCTGTTCGGCGCGAAGCCCTTGCACAGCCACAGCACACCGCCGTGGTGCGCGCTCAGGCGCCGCAGCATGCCGTCGAGCCCCGCCATCGGCGTGGCGACGATCACCAGGCCGTCGCCCGCATGGGCGAGCGCGGCGTCGAAGTCGTAGGTGATCTGCAGCGTCGGCGGCAGCACCACCTCGGGCAGGTAGCGCATGTTGCGGCGCAGCGAGCGCATCTGCGCCGCTTGCGCCGGGTCGCGCGCCCACAGGCGTGTCGGGTGGCGGCTGGCAGTGCTCACCGCCAGCGCCGTGCCCCATGCGCCCGCGCCCAGCACCGTGAGATTCATGCGAATGCTGAAACGTCGCGGTTCAGGCCGGGCGCGCCAGCGTTTTCAGTTCGCGCTGGTGATGATGCCCGAGCCGTTGCTCGGCGCCGCGTTCTGCGCCTGCTGCGATTCGTACATCGCCTGGAAGTTGACTTCGGCGAGCAGCACCGGCGGAAAGCCGGCGCGCGTGCACACGTCGGAGACGATCGCACGCAGGTACGGGTAGATGATGCCCGGGCAGGCGATGCCGACGATCGGCTGCAGCTGGTCTTCGGGGATGTTGCGGATCTCGAAGATGCCACCCTGCTTGGCTTCGACCAGGAACAGCACCTTGTCGTTGACCTTGGTCGTGACCGTGGCCGTGACCGTCACTTCGTACACGCCTTCGGCGATCGGCTCGGCGCCGAGGCCGAGGTTGATGTCGACCTGCGGCTGGCCCTGCTCGAGCAGGATCTGCGGCGAGTTGGGTTGTTCCAGCGACAGGTCCTTCAGGTAGATGCGCTGAATCTGGAACACGGGGCTTTGGGGTTCGTCGGCCATGGGAATCTCGGGTTGGATGAGAGTGCCCGCGCGGGTGCGCGCTGAGCGGAGCCCGGCATTATGGCCGAGCGGATATAACAGCCGGGCCGGCTCAGGCGCCCGCGAGCAGGGGCAGCAGTTCGCCGCGGCGGTCGAGCTCGACGAGGTCGTCGCAGCCGCCCACGTGGGTGGCGCCGATGAAGATCTGCGGCACCGTGCGGCGCCCGGTGAGCTGCATCATCGTGCTGCGCTCGGCGGGTTCGAGGTCGACCCGCACCTCGTCGATCTGCTCGACGCCGCGCTGCTTGAGCAAGGCCTTGGCATGCACGCAGTAAGGGCAGCTCTGCGTCAGGTACATCTTCACCGCCTGCATGCCGATCACTCCGGTCAGGCGGTCTTTTCGACCGGCAGGTTGGCTTCGCGCCACGCGGCCAGGCCACCGGCGAGGGCCTGCGGCTTCTCGAAACCGAGCTTCTTCAGTGTGGCGACGGCGCGGCTGGCGCGGCTGCCGGTCGGGCACAACACGACCAGCGGCAGCGCCTTGTTCTTGGGCAGGTCGTTCGAGGCTTCCAGGCTCGACAGTGGCACGCTCTTCGCACCGACGGCATGGCCGGCGGCGTATTCGGCCGGCTCGCTCACGTCGATCAGCACCGCCTTCTCGCGGTTGATGAGCTGCACCGCGGCGTTCGCGGTGACCTTGCCGGTGCCGCCGGCACCCTTGTTGATCATCGGCCAGATGAGCAAGGCTCCCGACGAGGCGGCGGCGAGAAACAGGAACCAGTTGTCGATGAAGAACTTCACAGGCGCGCCAGGATTAAGTGTCAGGTCGGCGATTATAGAATTCCAGCGCTTGGCGCATTGCTTGCGTGGGCCAAAGCCCCCATCCACCCCACCCGGAACCGGCCATGCACAAGCTCGTTTTGATTCGCCACGGCGAATCCACCTGGAACCTGGAAAACCGCTTCACCGGCTGGACCGACGTGGAGCTCACGCCGCTCGGCGTGCAGCAGGCGCAGCAATCTGGGCGCTTGCTGAAGGCCGAGGGCTACGAGTTCGACGTGGCCTACACCTCGGTGCTCAAGCGCGCGATCTGGACACTCTGGCACGCACTCGACCAGATGGACCGCACCTGGCTGCCCGTCGTCAACGACTGGCGCCTGAACGAGCGCCACTACGGCGCGCTGCAAGGGCTGAACAAGGCCGAGACGGCGAAGAAGTTCGGCGACGAGCAGGTATTGGTCTGGCGCCGCAGCTACGACACGCCGCCGCCGGTGCTAGCCGCCGCCGACCCGCGCAGCGAACGTGGCGACGTGCGCTACGCCAAGCTGAAACCCGGCGACGTGCCACTGACGGAATGCCTGAAAGACACGGTCGCGCGTGTGCTGCCGCTGTGGAACGAGACGCTCGCACCGGCGATCCACTCGGGCCAGCGCGTGTTGATCGCCGCGCACGGCAACAGCATCCGCGCGTTGGTGAAGTACCTGGACGGCGTGTCCGACGCCGACATCGTCAACCTGAACATCCCGAACGGCATTCCGCTCGTCTACGAGCTCGACGATGCGCTGAAGCCTGTCCGCAGTTATTACCTGGGTGATGCCGAAGCGGCGGCCAAGGCGGCCGCGGCCGTGGCGGCGCAGGGCAAGAAGGGCTGAAGCTTCAGGCGGCCAGCGCCGCCGCGATGTCGTTGCGGAGCTGCTCGGCCAGCGCGCGCCGGTCGGCCTGCGCCGCCGCCCTTGGCGGCAACAAGGCCACGCGCACGACCAGCCCGTTGCCGCTGGCCACCCTCCACAAGCTCTGCGCCAGCGTCGTCGCACCGACGAACTCGACCGCGCGGCTGATCGTGTGGGTCGAATCGCTGAAGCGGATCGCGACCGGCTGCACCGGCGTTTCGGTGGCGATCGCCGCCTGCAGCAGGTTGGCGTGGAAGGGCAGCAGGGCCTGCCCGTCGGAGGTGGTGCCTTCGGGGAAGATCGCCACGGTGTCGCCGGCCTTCAGCGCTTCGGCCATCGCATGCACCACGCGCAAGGCGTCGCGCTTGCGTTCACGTTCGAGGTAGAGCGTGCCGCCGGCATCGACCAGGTGGCGCATCAGCGGCCACGACTTCACGTCGGCCTTGGAGACGAAGCGGGCGTGCGGGCAGACTGCGTGCACGGCCATGATGTCGAGCCACGAAATGTGGTTGGCGACCAGCAGCACCGGGCCGGCGACGGGCGAGCCCTCGACACGCAGCGTGATGCCCATCAGGCGCAGCGTCTTGGTCGCCCACCATTGCACGTGAAACTGGCGCCGTGCCGTGGGCATCGAACCGAAGCGCAGCAGCACGATCACGACGCCATGCACGCCGTGCAACACGCAGCGCAGCAGCCGGCCGGCCGCACGCAGCCGCGAGGTCATCCCTGCGGCGCTTCGTAGGCCACACCACCCGCGACCACGGTGCAGCGCACCCGGCGTGTGCTGCGCAGCGGCGGCGCCGTCGTCGCGCTGGACTACAGGCTGGCGCCCGAGCACCGTTTTCCGACCGCCGTCGACGATGCCTGGGCAGCGATGCACTGGCTGGCGACACAGGCCGGTTCGCTGGGGCTGGACGGCACGCGGCTTGCGGTGGGCGGCGACAGCGCCGGCGGCACGCTGGCGGCGATCTCGATCGGCATCAGATCGGCGTCGGCGCCACCGCCGGCAGGCTTGGCCGTCACGGCCGCACCTCGCGCGGCGTCGCGCGGCCGCGCGGCACGCTCGGCGGCAGCGCCAGCAGCAGGGCGAAGAAGCCAGACAGGCGCATGGTCAGTCCGCAGCCAGTGCCGTCGGCAGGCGCAACTCATCGGCCATGTCGATGACCTGGCCGTCGACCACATGCACGTTGCGCTGCGCCCGCGCCGCGAGCTGCGGGTCGTGGGTGACCATCACGATGGTCGTGCCTTCGCGGTGCAGGTCTTCCAGCAGCGCCATCACGCTGCGTGCCATCTGGCTGTCGAGGTTGCCGGTG
>Ga0209895_1000199_pt1 | contig 6580 bp, 3 predicted proteins | sample GWRWT4_1June14_FD_187194 | JGI IMG/M metagenome (GOLD analysis project Ga0209895, IMG submission 187194) | Sand microcosm microbial communities from a hyporheic zone in Columbia River, Washington, USA - GW-RW T4_10-June-14 (SPAdes) (version 2) ...
AGTGCCTGCCATGCGAGCGCTGCGCAACCGGCAAGTCGGCGACCCCCGGAGCCCTGGTCCGCCAGGGTGCATTGCGCAGCCTCCAGCGAGGAAACTGCCATGTCGTCCCGTGAACTCCTGCCCTTCGTGGCGCCCGATCTCTCGGCCTTCGCACGTGCGCTCGGCCAGGGCCTGAAAAGCCGTGCCGGCGCCGAGCCGCCGGGCCATGTCGAACTGCTGAACCTGATTGCGCGCGCCGCCGGCCACCGCAACCTGCAGGCGCTGCGCGCTGCCGGCCTGCCACCGCCGCCCCCGGCCACGGCGCCCGAGGACTGGCCACCGCCGGCGCCGCTGAGCGACAACGCACGCAAGGCGCTGATGCAGTTCGACAGCCACGGCCGCCTCGTGCGCTGGCCGGTGAAGTACAGCGTGCAGCGGCTGGCGATGTGGGTGCTGTGGACGCTGTTCGACGGCCGCCGCCTCTACACCGAGCGCGAGGTCAATGCGATCCTGAAGGCGGCCAACGCCTTCGGCGTGCGCACCGGCCGCATCATGACCCGCCACATCTTTCCGAACGTGGTGCACCTGATCATCATCACGACGGTGCTCGATTTTTCGGCGTTGATCCTCTACGAAGCGGTGCTGTCGTACGTGGGCGTGGGCGTCGACCCGTCGATGAACAGCTTCGGCGGCATGATCAACCTGGCGCGCACCGAGATGAGCCGCGACCCGCTGGTGTGGTGGTCGTTCGCGGCTGCCTTCACGTTCATGGTCACGCTCGTGCTCGCCGCCAACCTCTTTGCCGATGGTGTGCGCGATGCCTTCGACCCGCGCGCCCGCAGCTTCCGGCCGCGCCTGCACAAGGGAGCCGCGGCATGACGGCCGGCGTGTTGCAGGTCGACGGCCTCAAGGTCGCGCTCGACGCCGATGCGGGCCTGGTCAAGGCGATCGACGGCCTGAGCCTGTCGATCCGGCGTGGCGAAACTTTCGCGCTGGTCGGCGAGTCGGGCTGCGGCAAGAGCATGACGGCGCTGGCGCTGATGCGCCTGCTGCCCGACAGCGGCAGCATCACGCACGGCAGCGTCACGCTCGAAGGCCAGGACGTGCTGGCCCTGCCCGAATCGAGCATGCGCGCGGTGCGCGGCGGGCGCATCGGCATGATCTTCCAGGAGCCGGGGACGAGCCTGAACCCGGTCATGCGGGTCGGCGAGCAGATCGCCGAGGCGATCGAAGCGCACACGGCGCTGCGTGGTGCGGCGGCGCGCGCGAAGGCGATCGAGTGGATGGGCCGCGTCGGCATTCCGGAACCAACGCTGCGGGTCGACGACTACCCGTTCCGTTTGTCCGGCGGCCAGAAGCAACGCGTGATGATTGCACTGGCGCTTGCGGCGGAACCCGACTTCCTGATCGCCGACGAGCCGACCACGGCGCTCGACGTGACCATCCAGGCGCAGATCCTCGACCTGCTGCGCCAGCTGCAGAAAGAGCAGGGCATGGGCCTGCTGCTGATCACGCACGATCTTGCCGTGGTGTCGGGCATGGCGCACCGGGTGGCGCTGATGTACGCAGGGCAGATCATCGAAGTGGCCGAAGCGGCGGAATTCTTTGCCGCGCCGAAGCACCCGTATGCCCGCTTGTTGCTGCGCGCCTTGCCCGACACGAAGAAGCGCGGCGAACCGCTGGCCGCCATACCAGGCGCCGTGCCGGCGCTGTGGCAGGGTTTCGACGGCTGCCGTTTTGCGCCGCGCTGCGACCGCGCCTTCGGCGCTTGCGAGGGCACACGCCCCGAACTGGTCGACCTCGGGCAGCGCAGCGTGCGCTGCCTGCTCTACAGCGGCGCCGGCGCGGTGCCGTCGGCGCCGGCAGAAACGGCCCAGGCCTTGCGGTTCGAGGCGCCTCGCGCCGACCGTGTGCAAGGCGAAGCCTTGCTCGAAGTGCACCAACTCAGCGTGCGATTCCCGATTCGAAGCGGCCTGCTGCAGCGCACCCGCGGTGAACTCACCGCGGTCGACAAGGTGTCGTTCTCGATCCGTGCCGGCGAAACGCTGGCGCTCGTCGGCGAGTCGGGCTGCGGCAAGACGACCACCGGCAAGGCCATCGTGCAGTTGCTGCGTGGCCAGGCCACGATCTCGGGTGAAGCGCGCCTGGGCGGGCAAGACCTGTTCGCCCTGAACGGCGACGCACTGCGCCTCGCGCGCCGCTCGATCCAGATCATTTTTCAGGATCCGTTCGCCTCACTCAATCCGCGCGTGCGGGTCTTCGACATTCTGGAAGAAGGCCTGCTGGCGTTGCGGCCCGAACTCGACGCTTCGGCCCGGCGCAAGCGCCTTGAGTTGCTGCTCGACCAGGTCGGGCTGCGGCGCGACTCGTTGGAGCGCTACCCACATGAATTCTCTGGCGGCCAGCGCCAGCGCATCGCCATTGCGCGCGCGCTGGCGGTGCGCCCACGCCTGATCGTGTGTGACGAGCCGACCTCGGCGCTCGACGTGTCGGTGCAGGCGCAGATCCTCAACCTGCTGCGCGAACTGCAGCGCGACACCGGCGTGGCCTACCTGTTCATCACGCACAACATCGGTGTGGTGGGCTACCTGGCCGACCATGTCGCGGTGATGAATCGGGGGCGCATCGAGGAGTCCGGGCGCGCCACCACCGTGTTGCAGCGGCCGCAGGCCGCGTTCACGCGGGTTCTGCTGGCGGCAGTGCCCCGGATCGAGACAGTGTCAGCCCCCTGATTGCGGGGGTGCGCTGGAGATGGCCCGGTGCCCTGTTGCTGACAGCCAACGACCTGTATCAAACGCCTTAAGTAGATGCCCGCAGACCGCCGGCACACGGCCGCGCCACGGCCCCTGCGCGCTGCACGCACGTGGCTCGCAAACCCGCATGGAATATGGGTTTGCGCCAAATCGACGGGGGCGTCGGCCAAGCCCGCGAGGCCAGTTTCGAAAACATCAAGGGATAGCACTTAGGCAGTCGCTCCCGAGGGTTCAGTGACAATTCATTTACATGTCTTCGCAGACGAATCATGACCCGCTTACAAAGCTGGTATGTGACTTGCTGCGGGACTTGGTCTTTCGATCAACCTTTCAGTGAATTTCCTAGGAGATCCCATGTTCAGAAAAACACTCGTGGTGAGAGCGCTCGCCGTTGCCTTCGGGGCTGCAGCCCTGACGGTGGCCGTCGGGCCCGTCGCGTATGCGCAGACCAGCGCTACCGGCACCATCTTCGGCCAGGTTGACGCCGCTGCCGGCACGACCGTCGTGATCGAGAACCTCGACACCGCCGCGCGCCGCACGCTCACGCCCGGTGCCGATGGCAAATACCAGGCCACCTCGATGCCGGTGGGCCGCTACAAGGTCACCTTGCAGCGCAATGGCGCCGTCGTCAGCACGCGCGACGAAGTCGTGGTGACCATCGGCGCCGGCAGCGATGTCTCCTTCGCTGCAGCGTCGCTGCAGACCGTGCAGGTCGTCGGCCGTCGCCAGGCGATCGACGTCACCAGCTCCGGCTCGACCACCACCTTCACCGCCTCTGAACTGGCCCGCCTGCCGATCGCGAACAACGTCGGCGCTGTCATCCAACTCGCACCGCAGACCACGCGCGGCGACTCCCGCTACGGCGGCGCCGGCGCACCGAGCTTCGGTGGCGCGGGCGCTTCCGAGAACGCGTACTACATCAACGGCTTTCCTGTCACGACGCTGCTGACCCAGGTGGGCTTCTCGCAGCTGCCGTTCAACTCGATCGCCCAGTCGCAGCTGCTCACCGGCGGCTACGGCGCTGAATTCGGCCGTTCGACGGGCGGCGTGGTCAACATCGTGACCAAGAGCGGTTCGAACGACTGGGCCATCGGCGGAGCCATGAGTGTCGAACCGAACGGGCTGCGTTCGACCGAGAAAAGTTCCTACTACGAAAACAACGGCCCGGACACGGCCACCACGGCCGGCAAGTACCGCTTCTACAACGGCCTGAACACCCGCACCGAAACAATCTACTCGATCTACGCCGGTGGCCCGCTGATCAAGGACAAGCTGTTCATCTTCGTCTCGGGTGAAAACACCGAGCTCGACCGCAACGTGATTCGTATCGCGAACACTGGCGCTGGCGCCGGCTCGTCGAACACGGGCGGCTTCCAGGAGATTCGCCGCACGACACCGCGCGGCCTGTTGAAGCTCGACTGGAACATCACCGACAAGCACCACCTCGAGTACACCAAGGTGGCCGACACGGTGCGCGACAACCGCACCTATTACGGCTTCAACTACGCCACGCTGCAGCGCAACAACGTCGTCGGTGGTGGCGTGAGCTACGTCAACTGGGGCCCGACCCCGGTGGCCGCAGCGCAGGGCTCGGAAGTCGACATCCTCAAGTACACCGGCTACATGACCGACGACCTGACGGTCACGGCCGTGCTGGGCAAGACCAAGAGCGTCCACGACCAGGCCAACCGAGGCTACAACCCGGCGCTGCCGCAGATCATCGTGACCGGTGCCGACCAGATCCCCGGGTTCACCTACCCGCAGCCGCAGACCACGGTCGGCAACACGCTCACGAACGGGGCGGTAGACACGAACAGGGGCGCCCGCCTCGACGTCGAATGGCGTGTCGCTTCGAAGCACACACTGCGCGCCGGTATCGACTACAACAAGATCGAATCGGTTGCCGGCACGGCACTGGCCGGTGGCACCCGCTGGACCTATGGTCGCACCGACCCGGCGGTTCAACTGAACACCGACACCCAGCCGACCAACACCGTGGTGGGCAACCCGTACGCCCAGCAAGGCTACTTTGTCTCGCAAGACTTCATTTCCTCGAAGTCGACGCCGACGGTGATCCAGTCGGCCTGGTATCTGGAAGACAAGTTCCAGGCCACCGACCGCTTGCAGTTGACGCTCGGCCTGCGCAACGAAGCCTTCGACAACAGGAACGGCGACAACAAGTCCTACATCAAGCTCGACCGCCAGCTGGCGCCGCGCCTGGGTGCAACGTGGGACGTGAAGGGTGACTCGTCACTCGCCGTGAAGGCCAGCGCGGGTCGTTATCACGTGCCTGTGCCCACCAACGTCGCGATCCGCGGCGCTGGTGCTTCGCTGTTCACCACGCAGAACTTCGTCTACACCGGTGTCGACCCCGTCACCGGCGCGCCGACCGGCCTGACCGCCATCAGCCCGGTGTACTCGAACAACAACGAGTTCGGCCAGTCGAAGGACCCGCGCACGGTGGCGGCCCAGAACATGAAGGGCAACTACCAGGACGAGTTCGCGACGAGCGTCGAAGCCGCCTTGTCGAGAGACCTGACCGTCGGCGCGAAGTTCACCTACCGTGCGCTGAAGACCGCGATCGACGACCACTGCGATGACCGTCCGTTCCGTGCCTGGGCTGCGCGTAACGGCGTCGACGACACGAACTTCGGCTACAACTGCGCCCTCTTCAACCCGGGCCGTGCGAACACCTTCACCCTCGACGTCGACGGCGACGGCACGCTGGAAACCATCAACCTGTCGGCTGCCGATCTGGGCTTCCCGAAGGTCAAGCGCAAGTACATCGCGCTCGACTTCTTCGCCGAGCACCCGTTCGACGGCAAGTGGTGGGGCAAGGTGAACTACACCTGGTCGCGCAACACCGGCAACACCGAAGGCCAGCTGCTGTCCGACATCGGCCAGGGCGACGTCTCGACCACGCAGGCGTTCGACTTCCCCGAGTTCTCGGTGAACTCCAATGGCCGTCTGCCGAATGACCGCACCCACCAGGTGAAGGCCTTCGGTTACCTCCAGGCGACCCCGGAGTTCGGTGTCGGCGGAAACTTCCTGTACGCCTCGGGCCGCCCGAAGAACTGCATCGGCAACGCGCCCGACGCCGTCGGCACGCCGGCGCCGTCGACGACGAACTACTCCGGCTACGGCTCGGCGTACTTCTTCTGCAACGGCGTGGCTTCGCCGCGCGGCAGCCGGGGTAACCTCCCGGCCGACATGCGCCTGGACCTGAACGTCAACTACCGGCCGGCCGCGTTCAAGGGCTTCAAGCTCCAGGTGGATGTGTTCAACGCCTTCAACCGCCAGTCGATCGAGACGATCGAAGAGCGTTACAACACCCCGGGCGGTGCCTCGACGGTGTGGTCGCGTTATGGCCACGTGGAGAGCTACAGCGCTCCGCGTTCGGTGAAGCTGTCGGCATCGTTCGACTACAAGTTCTGAGCTGACTCTCTGAACTGCTGAGGTGACGAAAAGGAACCCGCTGGGTCGATGATCCAGCGGGTTTTTCTCATCCTGCGCCAGGTGGTCGAAGCAGCGAAGGCTTTGCCGATCCTGCGTTTCCCCAACCCTCCGGGGCCTGACGGCTACCGGCTAGAATCCGCGGCTTCTCGTCTGACGGCCACAAGCCAGCTCAGGCGGTATGCTCAGCCGAATCCGAAGCCCCTCTGGAGATCCCAGACATGAATTTTTCCCAGCGACAAGCGGACCCACGCAGGCATCTGATGGGCATCACGTTTGTCATCCTGCTTCACGCGTTCATCGTGTACGCGCTGGTGACAGGTCTTGCGAAGAAGGTGGTCGATGTGGTGCGCGCACCGATCGAAACCAAGGTCATCGAAGAGATCAAGAAGCCG
>Ga0209895_1000206_pt1 | contig 6394 bp, 5 predicted proteins | sample GWRWT4_1June14_FD_187194 | JGI IMG/M metagenome (GOLD analysis project Ga0209895, IMG submission 187194) | Sand microcosm microbial communities from a hyporheic zone in Columbia River, Washington, USA - GW-RW T4_10-June-14 (SPAdes) (version 2) ...
TTACCCACGGTAGAACAAGACCGCATCAAAGCACGCCTTCGCGACACCCTGAAGCGAGACGTGGATATCACCTTTCAGACCGACGCCAGTCACCTCGCGGGCCTGCAGATTTCTATCGGCAGCACGGTCGTCGATAGTACCGTCCGAGGTCGCTTGCGCGCCATGCAGAGCCTGTTGACGAAGGAGTAGCCATGCAGATCAGGGCAGAAGAAATCAGTGCGATTATCAAAGAGAAGATCAAAGGCTTCGACAAGCAGGTCGATGTCAAGGAAACGGGGTCCGTCATCCAGGTGGGCGACGGTATTGCCAAGGTCTATGGCCTCGATGGAGCCATGGCCGGTGAGATGCTCGAATTCCCAGGCGGACTTTATGGCATTGCGTTGAACCTGGAAGAAGACAATGTCGGTGCCGTGTTGATGGGCGACTCTGTCGGGGTCAAAGAAGGCGATCCTGTCAAGCGCACCGGCCGCATCGCGGAAATTCCGGTGGGTGAGGCGTTGATCGGCCGTGTGGTGAACGCAATCGGCCAGCCGATCGACGGCAAGGGTGCCATCAAGTCGACGCTCTCTTCACGCATTGAGATGGTCGCCCCTGGTGTCAATACTCGACAATCGGTGCGGGAACCGTTGCAGACTGGCATCAAGGCTATCGATGCCATGATTCCCATCGGGCGCGGACAGCGCGAGCTGATCATCGGAGACCGCCAGACCGGTAAGACGGCTATCGCGATCGATACGATCATCAATCAAAAGGGTCTCGGCGTATTTTGTATCTACGTCGCCATCGGCCAAAAGCGGTCGACCGTCGCGCGTGTCGTCAAGACCCTCGAAGAGAGTCATGCGATGGAATACAGCATGGTTGTGTCGGCCAGCGCCAGCGATCCCGCTCCTATGCAGTTCTTGGCGCCCTTCGCCGGTGCCGCGATCGGCGAGTATTTCCGCGATAACGGGAAGCATGCGTTGATTGTCTATGACGATTTGTCCAAGCATGCCGTCGCCTATCGTGAGCTCTCCTTGTTGCTCCGCAGACCACCAGGCCGTGAAGCCTATCCCGGCGACGTGTTCTATCTCCATTCGCGGTTGTTGGAGCGGGCGGCAAAATTGAGTGACAAGCTCGGCGGAGGCAGTCTGACTGCGTTGCCGATCATCGAAACCCAAGCCGGTGACGTGTCGGCCTTCGTGCCGACCAACGTGATCTCGATCACCGATGGCCAGATCTTCCTGGAAACCTCGTTGTTCAACGCCGGCATCCGCCCCGCGATCAACGCCGGTATCTCGGTGTCGCGTGTCGGTTCGTCGGCGCAGACCAAGATCATCAAGGGCCAGTCGGGCGGTATCCGTACCGACCTGGCCCAGTACCGTGAGCTGGCCGCCTTCGCGCAGTTCGCGTCCGACCTCGACGAAGCGACCCGCAAGCAGCTCGACCGCGGCGCGCGCGTGACCGAACTGCTGAAGCAGAACCAGTATTCGCCGCAGCCGATCAGCCTGATGGGCGCGACGCTGTTCGCCGTGAACAAGGGCTTCATGGACGACATCGACGTGAAGAAGATCCTCGCGTTCGAACACGGCCTGCACACGCACCTGAAGACCAGCCACGCCGGCCTGATGAAGAAGATCGAGGACAGCAAGGCCCTCGACAAGGACGGCGAGACCGAGTTGTCGGGCGCGATCACCGCGTTCAAGAAGTCCTTTGCCTGATCCCAGTCATCTGACGACGATCACTTCATAGAAGGAGCGGCCGAATGGCAGCAGGCAAAGAGATACGCGGCAAGATCAAGAGCTTCGAGAACACGAAGAAGATCACCAAGGCCATGGAAATGGTCTCGGTCGCGAAGATGCGCAAGGCGCAGGAGCGCATGCGCGCCGCCCGCCCTTACGCCGAGAAGATCCGCAGCCTGGCGGCGAACCTGTCGCAGGCCACGCCCGAGTACAAACATCCGTTCATGGTCAAGCATGACGATGCGAAGACCGTGGGCTTCATCCTCGTCACGACCGACAAGGGCTTGTGCGGCGGCCTCAACACCAACGTGTTGCGCGCCGTGACCGCCAAGCTGAAGGAAGTCGAATCGCAGGGCCGCAAGAGCCAGTCGGTGGCGATCGGCAACAAGGGCTACGGCTTCCTGAACCGCATCGGCGCGCAAGTGGTGTCGCACGCCACGCACCTGGGCGACAAGCCCACGCTCGACAAGCTGATCGGCCCGGTCAAGGTGCTGCTCGACGCGTATGCCGAAGGCAAGCTCGCGGCGGTGTACCTGTGCTACACGCGCTTCATCAACACGATCAAGCAGGAGCCGGTGGTGCACCAGCTGCTGCCGCTGTCGGCAGAGAGCATGGCGGCCACTGAAAGCGCGAGCCCCGATGCGCAGAGCCACGGCTGGGACTACCTCTACGAGCCCGACGCGCCGAGCGTGATCAACGAGCTTCTGGTGCGTTACACCGAAGCCCTGGTCTACCAGGCGCTGGCCGAGAACATGGCTTCGGAGCACTCGGCGCGCATGGTGGCGATGAAGGCGGCCACCGACAACGCGGGCAACCTGATCGGCGAACTGAAGCTGATCTACAACCGCACGCGCCAGGCGGCGATCACCAAAGAACTGTCCGAGATCGTCGCCGGTGCGGCCGCGGTCTAAACACACAAGATTCGAGCAAAAGGAAAAATCATGGCTGACGGCAAAATTGTTCAGTGCATCGGTGCGGTGGTGGACGTCGAGTTCCCCCGCAACGCCATGCCCAAGATCTACGACGCACTGAAACTGGAAGGTGGCGAGCTCACGCTCGAAGTCCAGCAGCAGCTCGGCGACGGCGTGGTGCGCACGATTGCGCTGGGCTCCTCCGACGGCCTGCGCCGCGGCCTGATGGTGTCGAACACCGACAAGCCGATCATGGTGCCGGTGGGTCGTGCCACGCTCGGCCGCATCATGGACGTGCTCGGTCGCCCGATCGACGAGCGCGGCCCGGTGGCCCAAGACCTGACGATGTCGATCCACCGCAAGCCGCCGTCGTACGACGAGCTGAGCCCGTCGCAAGACCTGCTCGAGACCGGCATCAAGGTGATCGACCTGGTGTGCCCGTTCGCCAAGGGCGGCAAGGTCGGCCTGTTCGGTGGTGCCGGCGTGGGCAAGACCGTGAACATGATGGAGCTCATCAACAACATCGCCAAGGCGCACAGCGGCCTGTCGGTGTTCGCCGGTGTGGGCGAGCGCACCCGCGAGGGCAACGACTTCTATCACGAGATGTCCGACTCGGGCGTCGTGAACCAGGAGAAGCTCGAAGACTCCAAGGTCGCGATGGTCTACGGCCAGATGAACGAGCCCCCGGGCAACCGCCTGCGCGTGGCGCTCACGGGCCTGACGATCGCCGAGTCGTTCCGCGACGAAGGCAAGGACGTGCTCTTCTTCGTCGACAACATCTACCGCTACACGCTGGCCGGTACCGAAGTGTCGGCGCTGCTGGGCCGCATGCCTTCCGCCGTGGGCTACCAGCCGACGCTGGCCGAAGAAATGGGCCGTTTGCAAGAGCGCATCACCTCGACCAAGGTCGGCTCGATCACGTCGATCCAGGCCGTCTACGTGCCAGCCGACGACTTGACCGACCCGTCGCCGGCGACCACCTTCGCCCACCTGGATTCCACCGTCGTGCTGTCGCGTGACATCGCCTCGCTCGGCATCTACCCGGCCGTGGACCCGCTCGACTCGACCTCGCGCCAGCTCGACCCGAACGTCGTCGGCGAAGACCACTACAACACGGCGCGTGCGGTTCAGGGCACGTTGCAGCGTTACAAGGAACTGCGCGACATCATCGCCGTGCTGGGCATGGATGAGCTCTCGGCCGAAGACAAGCTGGCCGTGGCCCGCGCGCGCAAGATCCAGCGCTTCCTGTCGCAGCCCTTCCACGTTGCCGAAATCTTCACCGGCTCGCCCGGCAAGTACGTGCCGCTGAAAGAAACCATCCGTGGCTTCAAGATGATCGTGGCCGGCGAGTGCGACTCCTTGCCCGAGCAGGCCTTCTACATGGTCGGCACCATCGACGAGGCCTTCGAGAAGGCCAAGAAGCTCAACTGATCGTTTGACGTGACGAGGACACGCTGATGGCAACCCTGTACGTAGACGTCGTCTCCGCCGAAGAGAGCATCTTCTCCGGCGAAGCCAAGTTCGTGGCGCTGCCGGGCGAGAGCGGCGAGCTCGGCATCCTGCCGCGCCACACGCCGCTGATCACCCGCATCAAGCCCGGCGCGGTGCGCATCGAGCGCGCCGACAACGGTGAAGAAGAGTTCGTGTTCGTGGCCGGCGGCATTCTCGAAGTGCAACCGGGCCGCGTGACCGTGCTCGCCGACACCGCCATCCGTGGCCACGATCTCGACGAAGCCAAGGCGAGCGAAGCCAAGCGCCTGGCCGAAGACGCGATGAAAAACGCCAAGAGCGACATCGACTTCGCCAAAGCCCAGGGCGAGTTCGCGGCGATGGCGGCGCAGATCGCGGCGATCCGCAAGCTCCGCGGCAAGTGAGCTGAGCGTTCGCTAGCCACACGCGGCGCCGGCGTCCTGCCGGCGCGCCGATCGTTTCCTGACTTCAGCTCGGTGCGGCACCTTGTGTGCCCGTGTACACCGCATACAGCGACTGGCTCGCGGCCATGAACAGCCGGTTGCGCTTCGGCCCGCCGAAGCAGACGTTGCCGCAAACTTCGGGAAGGCGGATGCGCCCGATCAGCTTGCCCTGCGGGTTCCACACCGTCACGCCGCTGTAGCCGACAGCGCGGCCGGCGTTGCTGGAGCACCAGAGGTTGCCGTCGACATCGGCACGCACGCCGTCGGGCCCGCACTTGACGCCGTTGACCATGAAGTCGCTGAACAACCTGCCCTTCGACAGCTTGTTGTCTGCGCCCACCTCGAACTCCCACATGTCGCCCTTGCCACCGGGGCCCGCGTCGCCGGGGCCTTGCCCGGTGCTCACCACGTACAGCTTCTTGTAGTCGGGTGAAAAACACAGGCCGTTGGGGTCGGGCACCTGGGCTTCGGTCAGCACCTGGGTGATGCTGCCGTCCTTGTCGACGCGGTAGCAGGCCGTGGGCAACTCGCGCTTGTAGCTGCCGTACTCGGGCGGCTGCCCGAGGCGCGAATTCAGGCGCCCCGACTTGTTGGCCGGCCCACCGGCGGCGTCGACCGTGCCTTCATGGAACTGCGCGCCGTAGGGCGGGTCGGTGAACCAGTAGCTGCCGTCGGGGTGCTGCACCACGTCGTTGGGCGAGTTCAGGCGCTTGCCGTTGTACGACGCGGCGATGATCGTGGCCGAGCCGTCGAGCTCGTAGCGCACCACACGCCGGCCCAGGTGCTCACAAGACAATTGGCGGCCCTGAAAGTCGAAGCTGTTGCCGTTGCTGTTGTTCGACGGCGAGCGCAGCACGCTGACATGACCGTCGTCTTCCAGCCAGCGCATCTGCCGGTTGTTGGGGATGTCGCTCCACACCAGGTAGCGACCCACCGAATTCCAGGCCGGCCCCTCCGACCAGAGCGCTCCGGTCCACAGCCGCTGGATCGGCGCGTTCGGCTGGCGCAGCCCGTCGAACGACGGGTCGATGGTGAGCACGTCGGGGTCGGTGAAATAGGTGGTCGGCGCACCGTTCGCGCTGAAGTCGCGCGGCGGGTTGCTCACCGTGCTGGGTGGCGCCACCGGCCCGAGCGGGCCTGCCTGGGCACGCGCCATTCCCGGCGCCAGCACGGCCGCGCCCATTGCCACACCCATGTTGCGCAGCAGCTTGCGGCGCAAGATCGACTCATCCGGGTCGGCAACGAAATTGTTTTCCTGCAGCATGTGTCATCTCCATTTGTTGTGTTGAGAAGGCAAAGGGCGCCGTCGATGCGGCGCCCAAAACCCATGCTACGCGCCCGGATCGGGCTTGACCAGTTGGGTCGGAGGCGCGCCTGCTAGGCGAGCAGACGCAACGCGGCTGTGACGATCGACGCCGCGTCGACCTCGAAGTGCGCCCGCAGTGCTGCCCGCGTGTCGCTGCGGCCGAAGCCGTCGGTGCCCAGCACGCGGTAGGCGCGGCTCGCGCCCTTGTCCTTCGGGATGTAGGGACGGATCTGCTCGGCATAGGCCTTCATGTAGTCCGTAGAGGCCACCACCGGCCCGGGATAAGCACCCAGCTGTTGTGTCACGAAGGGCACACGCGCCTCTTCCAGCGGGTGCAGCATGCTCCAGCGCTCGTTGTCCTGGCCGTCGCGCGCCAGTTCGTTGAAGCTGGGGCAGCTCCAGACGTTGGCGGCCACGCCCCAGTCGGCTTCCAGCAGCTTCTTGGCTTCCATGCTCTCGCGCAGGATGGTGCCGCTGCCCAGCAGGTTCACTCTGGGGGCGGACTTGGAAGGGCCCTTCGGTAGCCCGTTCTTGCCCTCTTCGAGC
>Ga0209895_1000212_pt1 | contig 6265 bp, 7 predicted proteins | sample GWRWT4_1June14_FD_187194 | JGI IMG/M metagenome (GOLD analysis project Ga0209895, IMG submission 187194) | Sand microcosm microbial communities from a hyporheic zone in Columbia River, Washington, USA - GW-RW T4_10-June-14 (SPAdes) (version 2) ...
TGGCAAGTTCTCGGCTGACTTCACGCCAGTGGCGCGGGCGCGCCTCGAAGCGCTGCGGGCGAGCCTGTCCAAGCCCTGACAAAGTGACTCCCCGGCGGCAGGGGCTCCCCTTCGCTGGGATAATGCCGCCCCATGAACCCTCTGCTGCAGCGACTCCAGCCCTACCCCTTCGAACGCCTGCGCGGCCTGACCGCCGGCATCACGCCCAGCGCCGAACAGGCTCAGTGGTCACGCTGGCAGGGCCGCATGGCGGTCGGCGCCGCGCCGGCCGGCCTCAAGCTCAACACCGTCAGCCTGATGGGCGACTATTACTTCACCGGCTCGCTGCTGGGTGCCCGCCGCACCGGCGGGTTCCGCGCCACGAGTGGCTTGTTGCTGGGCCCACGCACGCAGTCGTGGCTCGGCCAGCCGGGGCTGAACGCCGGCAGCAGCTTCAACATCACCGCCCAGGTGTTCGGCGCCACGGCCACGTTGCCCGCGGCCGGCGAAACGCCGAGCGACAACGCCACCCTGCCCTACCTGGGCCTGGGCTACACCGGCTTGTCGCTGCGCGGCGGCTGGAGCTTCAACGCCGACCTCGGCCTGGTGGCGCGCAGCCCCGGCAACGTTGTCAAGTTCGGCCGCAACCAGAGCCTGGACGACTCGGTGCGCGAGCTGCGCCTGTCGCCACTGCTGCAGTTCGGGGTCTCGTACTCGTTCTGAGTTGCCGGCGCCGCCGTTTCCGAGGGGTTTGCCCGGCCGTGCAGGTGGGCAGGCGCCGGTTTGCCGTATAAACGGGTTTGTCTCAAATTCTCGCGGCGACACCAACATGAGCGACGTTCAAAAACGCATCGACGACCTCGTCAAGGGCAACCATGTGGTGCTTTTCATGAAAGGCACGGCGCAGTTCCCGCAGTGCGGCTTTTCCGGCCGCGCGATCCAGGTACTGAAAGCCTGCGGCGCGAAAGACCTGACCACCGTCAACGTGCTCGAAGACGACGGCATCCGCCAGGGCATCAAGGACTACGCCAACTGGCCGACGATCCCGCAGCTCTACGTCAACGGCGAGTTCGTCGGCGGCTCGGACATCATGATGGAGATGTACGAAGCCGGTGAGCTCCAGCCGCTGATCGGGGCCTGAGCATCCAACGCGTCGTCGTCGGCATCACCGGCGCCACCGGCGCGGTGTATGCCGTTCGTTTGCTGGCCCGGCTGAAAGCAGCGGGCCGCGAAACGCACCTCGTCGCCAGCCCGGCCGGTGTGCTCAACGTGCACCACGAACTCGGGCTCGACCGCAAGTCGCTCGAAGCACTGGCCAGCGTGGCCTACAACCCGGCCGACGTGGGCGCGGCGATCGCCAGCGGCTCGTTCGCGGCCGACGCGATGGTCGTGGCGCCGTGTTCGATGAAGACGCTGGCCTCGGTGGCGCACGGCCTGTCGGACAACCTGCTGACCCGCGCGGCCGACGTGGCGCTGAAAGAGCGCCGCCGGCTCGTGTTGATGGTGCGCGAAACGCCGTTCAACCTGGCCCACCTGCGCAACATGACGGCCGTGACCGAGATGGGCGGCATCATCTTCCCCCCACTCCCGGCCTTCTACCACCGCCCACAGAGCATCGACGAGATGGTCGACGACACGGTGGAACGCGTGCTCGCGCTGCTCGGCGTGAACGAAGCGGCACCGAAGGCGTGGCGCGGACTGTGATTCAGGCGGGCGGTTTGTAAACCCAGAGCCGCTGCGACGCGAACACCGCGTTCGGGTATTCCGGCCGCCCACGGCTGCCGTTGTAGCGGCCGAGCGCCATGTACATGTCGCCCTTTTCGCGGTTCAGGTAGTGGCGCAGGATCACGCAGCCGAACGCCAGATTGGTCTGCAGGTGGAACAGGCGACTCGCGTCGCCGTCACCGATCAGGCGTGCCCAGAACGGCATCACCTGCATGTAGCCGCGCGCGCCCACACTGCTGATGGCGTACTTTCGGAAGCCGCTCTCGACCTGCACCAGGCCGAGCACCAGCGAAGGCTCCAGGCCGGCGCGTTTGCTCGAATACCAGAGCGTCTTCAGGAAGTCGACCCGCACCGTGTGCTCGGTCTTGCGCTTCTTGAGCCGGTTGCTCATTTCGCCGAGCCAGCGCAGGTAGACCAGGCGTTCTTCGATGGTCTCGAACACCGGCTCGGGCGGTGCGCTCTCGTTGACCGCCGCAGCGAGGGCCGAACGCACCGAGTCGGCCAGCGGCTCCTCGACCTGGGCGCCGGCGTGCGCGCGCCTTGGCAGGAGCGCGAGGCCAGGGCTCAAGATCGCGGCCGCGCAGGCCCGGCGACGCGCTCTCCCGGACGGGGAGAGGTCGGGGCTCATGCGTCGAGCTTGGCCTTCAGCAAGGCCATCACGTCGGCCAGCGGCAGCGAGGTCGCTTGCGCATCACGTCGGCCCTGATACTCGACCTGACCTTCTTTCAAGCCGCGCTCGGAGAGCACCACGCGGTGCGGCACGCCCACCAGTTCCCAGTCGGCGAACATCGCGCCGGGGCGCTCGCCACGGTTGTCGAGCATCACGTCGGTGCCGCTGGCCTGCAGTTCGTCGTGCAATTGGTCGGCCGCGGCCTGGACCTCGGGCGAACGGTCGTAGCCGATCGGGCAGATCACCACACTGAACGGCGCGATCGCCTGCGGCCAGACGATGCCGCGCTCGTCGTGGTTCTGCTCGATCGCCGCACCCAGGATGCGCGTGACGCCGATGCCGTAACAGCCCATCTGCATCAGCTTGGGCTTGCCGGTCTCGTCGAGGAAGGTGGCCTTCATCGCCTCGCTGTACTTGGTGCCGAGCAAGAACACGTGGCCGACCTCGATGCCACGCTGGATCGCCAGCACGCCCTGGCCGTCGGGCGACGGGTCACCGACGACGACGTTGCGGATGTCGGCCACCAGGTCGGGTTCGGGCAGGTCGCGGCCCCAGTTCACGTTCGTGAAATGGAAGTCGGCCTCGTTCGCGCCGCAGATGAAATCGCTCATCGCAGCGACGGTGCGGTCGGCGACGACCTTGACCGGCTTCTGCAGCTTGATCGGCCCGAGGTAACCCGGCTTGCAGCCGAAGTGTGCGTCGATCTCGGCGCCGGTGGCGAAGCGGAAACCGTCCTTGAGTCCCGGCACCTTGTTGGCCTTGATCTCGTTGAGCGAATGGTCACCGCGCACCAGCAGCAACCACACGGTGGTCTTGAGCACGTCGCCGGCCTTGTTCTTCTCGTCGGTGGCCAGCACCAGCGACTTGACGGTGTTCGCGAGCGGCACGCCGAGCAGCACGGCCACGTCTTCGCAGGTACTCTTGCCCGGCGTCGGTGTCTTCACCATCGGCATGGAAGCGGCGGCGCGTTGCGCGATCAGCGGCAAGGCTTCGGCCAGCTCGATGTTCGCGGCGTAGTCGGAGCTCGGGCAATAGACGATCGCGTCTTCGCCCGTGTCGGCGATCACCTGGAATTCGTGCGAACGGTCACCACCGATCGCGCCGGTGTCGGCCGCCACGGCGCGGAAGGTCAGGCCCATGCGTTCGAAGATGCGCACGTAGGCCGCGAACATCTGGTCGTAGCTCTTGCCGGCGGCCTCGACATCGCGGTCAAAGGAATACGCGTCCTTCATCGTGAACTCGCGCCCGCGCATCACGCCGAAGCGCGGCCGGCGCTCGTCGCGGAACTTGGTCTGGATGTGATAGAAATTCTTCGGCAGCGCGCGGTAGCTGCGCAGCTCCTGGCGCGCGATGTCGGTGATGACTTCTTCGCTCGTCGGCTGGATGATGAAGTCACGCTCGTGGCGGTCCTTGATGCGCATCAGCTCCGGCCCGTAAGCCTGAAAGCGCCCCGACTCCTGCCAGAGTTCGGCCGGCTGCACCACCGGCATCAAGAGCTCGACGGCGCCCGCGCGATTCATCTCTTCGCGAATGATGGCCTCCACCTTGCGGATCACGCGCAAGCCCATCGGCATGTAGCTGTAGATGCCTGCGCCGAGCCGCTTGATGAACCCCGCCCGCATCATCAGCTTGTGGCTCACGACTTCGGCGTCGGACGGTGCTTCTTTGAGTGTGGAGATGAAGAACTGGGTGGCTTTCATGCGGCGGCAATGCGGTGTGAAGCGAACGGGGTGGCGCACCGCGAGCGGCTGGCGCATCACCGGCAGAGCTTGTCGGGAAACCCAAGGGGTTGTTTCCCGTCATGCCGGTGTAATAATGAATTCAACGAATGAATTGGGGTTGATTATGCTCGACCGTGAAGGGTTCAGACCCAACGTCGGCATCGTCCTGCTCAACCAGAGGAACCAGGTTTTCTGGGGCAAACGCATCCGCACCCACTCCTGGCAGTTCCCGCAAGGGGGCATCAAATACGGCGAAACGCCCGAGCAGGCGATGTTCCGCGAGCTCCACGAAGAAGTGGGCCTCGTGCCCGACCACGTCCGCATCGTCGCGCGCACGCGCGACTGGCTGCGCTACGAGGTGCCCGACCACTTCATCCGGCGCGACGCGCGTGGCCACTACCGCGGGCAGAAGCAGATCTGGTTCCTGCTGCAGCTCGTCGGCCGAGACAGCGACATGAACCTGCGCGCCACCGACCACCCCGAGTTCGACGCCTGGCGCTGGAACGAGTACTGGGTGCCGCTCGAACTCGTGATCGAATTCAAGCGCGACGTGTACCAGATGGCGCTGACCGAACTGGCGCGTTTTCTGCCGCGTGGCACGCACCACAACCGCTATTTGCGCTCGGGCATGCGGCCGCACCATCGCGACGATCTCGAGCCGCCCCAGGACTTTTTGGCCGAGCAACCGGTGATGACCGCGCCCACACCGCTCGAGCCGCCCGACGGCAAGCCCGAGGGCTGAGCTTCAGGCCAGCACGAGGTTGTCGCGGTGGATCATCTCGGGCTCGGCCGTGTAGCCCAGCAGTCTTTCGAATTCGGCTGAGGGCTTGCGCGCAATCAGGCGCGCTTCGCTGCTGCCGTAGTTCGCCAGGCCCCGCGCCAGTTCAGCGCCCTGGAGGCTGCGCACGGCGATCACGTCACCCCGATGAAACTCGCCCTGCACTTCGGTGATGCCGATCGGCAGCAGGCTCTTGCCTTCGTCGCGCACCTTGCACGCCGCGCCGTCGTCGATGACCACGGCGCCGCGAAGCTGCAGGTGGTCGACCATCCACTGCTTGCGGGCCGCGAGCTTCTGCGTCGGTGCGATCAGCGCCGTGCCGATCGATTCGCCTGCGGCCAGGCGCACCAGCACGTTGGGCTCACGGCCGTAGGCAATCACGGTGCTCGTGCCACTGCTGGCGGCGCGCTTGGCGGCGAGCACTTTGGTGATCATTCCGCCACGCCCGATGCTGGAGCCGGCACCTCCGGCCATGGTTTCGAGCTCGGGGGCGCCCGCGCGTGCTTCGTCGATGAAACGTGCGTTCGTGTCCTTGCGCGGGTCGGCCGAATACAGGCCGCGCTGGTCGGTCAGGATCACCAGCGCGTCGGCATCGACGAGGTTGGCCACGAGCGCACCCAGCGTGTCGTTGTCGCCGAACTTGATCTCGTCGACGACGACCGTGTCGTTCTCGTTGATCACCGGGATGACGCGGTGCGACAGCAGTGTGAGCAGGGTCGAGCGGGCGTTCAGGTAGCGCTCGCGGTCGGCCAGGTCGGCGTGCGTGAGCAGCACCTGCGCGCTGCCCATGCCGTATTCGCGCAGCTTGGACTCGTAGATCTGCGCCAGGCCCATCTGCCCGACTGCGGCGGCAGCCTGCAACTCGTGGACTTCCTTCGGCCGCACAGCCCAGCCGAGGCGCTTCATGCCTTCGGCGATGGCGCCGCTGGACACCATCACGACTTCGCGGCCCTGGCCCGCGAGCAGCGCCATCTGGCGGCACCAGTTGCCCACCGCGTCGGCATCGACACCGCGGCCCTCGTTGGTCACGAGGCTGGAGCCGACCTTGACGACGATGCGCCGCGCGCGCAGCAGCGCTTCGCTCATGGTGCGGTGCTGGTACCGGCCTCATCGAAGCGCGGATCCGGGTCGTCGGGGATCACGTTCTTGAGCGCCGACACGTGCTGGTAGATCGCACGGATCAGCACGTCGCAGCCTTCGCGCGTGAGCGCGGAGATCTGGAACACCGGCCCCTTCCACTTGAAACGCTTGACGAAATCCTTGACGCGTTTCTCGCGTTCTTCGGCTGGCACCATGTCCATCTTGTTGAGCACGATCCAACGCGGCTTGTCAAACAGCGCCTGGTCGTACTTCTTCAGTTCACCGACGATGGCCTTGGCCTGCGCGACCGGG
>Ga0209895_1000214_pt1 | contig 6242 bp, 7 predicted proteins | sample GWRWT4_1June14_FD_187194 | JGI IMG/M metagenome (GOLD analysis project Ga0209895, IMG submission 187194) | Sand microcosm microbial communities from a hyporheic zone in Columbia River, Washington, USA - GW-RW T4_10-June-14 (SPAdes) (version 2) ...
ACACGTTCTACAGAACTCTATCATTCCTTCATCCCACGATAACTTGTGTCTATGTGACGTCAGACTTCGATTGATAAACTTTGAATCGTCCGGTATGGAATCCCAGTTAAAGTCGTTTTTGTAGACGTTATGCACCGGGCTGAATACTTGATTTGCGTCCATAATGCATAATTCTTTGATGATCATATCATCGCCAATATAGAATCCCTGAAAATCAATAAAATAAGTAGCCATAATTACACTTGTTCATCATTATACCTATTTGTTTATACTCGAAATTTTTTCTAGCCATAATAAACAGTGTTGACCACATGCGTTGCTAAACGGATCTTGATCTCGACTTCGATTGTATACGATTCTCCTATTCATTTCAGTCAACTTTTTGACTAGCAAGCTGGGGTAATAAAACCCGAATGGATCATACACATATATCTCTGATTGAGTAATATATACAGCAATCCAATGTTCTCCAGGTAACTCGTGGGTTTGAGTATTTACAATGAATCCTCCAGGTCTCAATATAGGTATTTGATCCAGAGAAAATACGCCCAGAAATTCAGATCCAAGCAATTGTTTTCCGATTCGATTAACTGCAACAGAACTTATTAAATAAATTGTATATATTCCAAATCAAACTTACTTCATATTTACACATATATTGTTCCATTTTTGTTTATCTGCACTTCACTATCAAAGACTCCATATATCAAAAGTGCTGCAGATCTTTCGAGTGCGGCATTAAATTTAACTTCAATCTTAATGTTTCCGTGTTTAGGTAATTGCGTTTGATTAACATCAAAGTCTGGGGCTAGTACGAATGTAAAGAATGGGTATGTAGACTTGAATTGCTCAAGAGTGATTCCATTATTCAAATTTTTATCCAAAAGTCCCATATTTCTAATAATTGAAGAAGCATAAGTAGTAACATAATTATCATTTTCAAAGCTTTGGGTGTACACTTCCCGAAAATCAGAGTTTCTTGTTAACGATAATGAAGTAATGTTAAAATTCTTGTATGTTCCGGTATCCTCGGTAAAGCTACCTGTATATTGAGAACCGTTTTGAAATGCTATAAGTATGAATTTGGGTAATCTTCCATCGCTAAATATTTGATCCTGATAATAACTCGTTGAGCCTACAGCTAAATTAACTGAAGTCAGCTGAGTTTGTCTGAATGGATAAATGGCATTTTGTTTACTTAAACCTATTTGATGCCCAATCATTACCGACTGCTCAACCTTGACGCGTCTTACATATAATCTAGCATCCAGAATATCTAGATTAAACTTAGCTCCAGTACTTTTAAGCGAAAAAGAGGAGTCAGTTCTGTTCAATCTAAGATTAACATTAACTCCGGGAATTAAATACTTTGGCTGGTCAAAGAAGTCTAATTGAAGCGAGCCGCACATACTAAATCGTTTCGATTTAGCAATCCATTCCTTACGTGCTGCCGGTTCAGCAAATCCAATACTTTGTAAACTAGTTCTCTTTGTATCGGATCCGTAATTCAATATGGTTTCAATTAACGCTTTATGCGCGTAAACACCGTTTCCACCTTCAATTCTGACATTATTTAAACTTAGAATAGCATCCTTGAAAAGTGTATGAAACATGTAATTTGATGGAGTAACATCGGCTTTATCATCAATTTTATCACCATTTTCGGCTGTAACCATAACTTGGACATATAACATCGTATCATTCAAATCCAAGTATTCATTGGTAGAACCAATGATATTGAAAATAATATCACGTTGGTTCGCACCTTCAACTGAATTAAGTGGAAATACTTCCTCGAAATTCGCGCTTTCAACCACTACTTGAGGTAGTGCGGAATCAAAAATACATAATTCGGTTTTTGCACAGGTCATTTTCAAAATATATATTTTCTCATTTTCCCACGTTTGTTTATACTAGTTCGACCACTACCTTTCGTTTTATGAATTGGGTCTTTAACCGATTTATTAAAGAATGAACCGACAGCAGGTAATGCTTCATTAACGACATCCATAGCATTATTTCTTAAAGATGGTAAGAAAGGCTTATCATTCACAACCACATCTTCAGCGGTTTTCATTGCAAATCCGCCCAATCGTTTCAAAATGGGTATAGCGAACCTTCCCAATGTCTTGAACCATCCTGAACCGTATTGTTTTCCTACAAAATAGGGTAATTCCCCTCCATTTTGTGCTCCACTATATAGATTAATTAAATCACTATTCATTTTTTCTAAAGTGTAATGTTAAATTGCTTTTTGATCCGAAAGGAAAATTTATTAATTTACCAGAGTCGTCTCTTATCTCTATTTCGATTTTGTTTATAGAGAACATGGCTACAGGTAAATACATGGGTCTTTCAATAATTTCATTGATCACATCGCCTATTTTATACTTTGATTCCACCCAAATTGTTCTCAAAAGCGGTACTTTAACGCCTCCGACTAATATGGGATCAATACAACTTGAATAAAGGTATAATTGATTGAATGGTCGATCTTTGTATGGCTTATTTTCGGCTATATACACTCGCCCATCATTTCTCAAAAATGTATCCTGAGTTAACCCTAAAGCTTCCATCATTTGCTTTTCAAATTTTATTTCAGTCACCTCAGTGTTGAGACTGAATGTAATATAACCCGTATCAGTCAATCCGAAATTGTAGAATAAATTACCGCATCTTTCTAATATGTAGGCTACTATGTCTTCAGGTTTTTCGAAAGTCATGTAATCTGTGAATACATGCTCAAAATCATACGGTATTTGTACATCGTAAACGGTTTTTACATTTGCTTTACTGATGAGTTCCCCGGTTATAACATTCGGACTTGTATCTTCTTTGTATACGATCGGATTAATCAACTTTGTAAACCCAAAAGCCTTGGCATCAAATATGTTTTCAAATATTAGAGTATATGGAATTGTAGGCGATGAAAGTTCAACATACTTTTGCTTGTTTAGACGAACACGAACTGTATTTCCAGAATAGTTTGAATATATGCGCTTTGAAACCACCTCTGATTTACTGTTATATTCCCAATTGAATTTGGAATATGCGTTCATGACGCCTTTATATGTTAGTTTAGATGGGCTGGCAACTTGCGAGTGAAAGTAATTAAATGAAAATTCAGTTAATGCTACTTCCCAATCTCCAGCTAGATTAATGGGTGTTTGCCAATCGACAATAAAACTACCGGCTTTATTATCTGGCTGAGTTAACGGACATGAGTTGCTCGGTAATATGACGTAAAAATCCGATTTCATACTAAATTCTTTGCGTTAATCCACGAGGGTTCTGAATAGCCATGCCACTTGACGTAATATTGTTTATATTCACCTACTCCTTTAGATTTCAATATTTTCTGGATTCTGTAAATATCTGGCTTATCTATAACCTGGAGTTCTTGCTTGTAGAATTTTCCCTTTAGTTGCTCGCCATTTACATCTTTTATAGAATACATTACCGGATTATGTAAATAAATTTTAGTTATTTGAAATACTTCATCGGACCAATTCTGATCGAAATTTTTCACGAATGGTGATAAGCTTATTCGCGAAATTCTAACATAATCGTCAACATTATAGGTCTTTTGCTTAGTTTCTTCATTATTATTTTGCGATTCCCATAATTTCGATTCATTTTCTTTGGATACCTCTGAAGGTTTCATATTAATACTCCGATGTATTGAATTATTATATGCATGCACTATTTTCGGTAATACATCAACCCACTTTTTATTACCCTGTTTTGTCAAGTATTTAGTTAATCGTTCTCTCAAAGTTCGATTAAATCTCTCGACAATCGCGGCTTTATACTGAGAATACACGGAATAATGATTTATTTGATGTTTGTCTAATAATTCCTTAACTTTAGAATTATAAAATTCCTTTCCTTCATCAGTTTGTAAATGTCTAGGCTTGTCAGTTTTTATCATTGTTGATATTGCCGCTGAAACATCGATTGCAGACTTTGATTTTAATGGTAATGCACGACCGTATCTTGAAAATACGTCAATGCATACCAAAATATACTTGTATCCTCCATTAACTGACGCATAAGGAATCATCTCCATTAAATCCATTTGCCATAAATCGTTAATACCCGACGTTTTATATGCCCTAGTGGGAAAACGTTTCCTTATTGGTTTATGTAAACTGTATGCCAACTCATTACGTAACCAACTTTTAGTATCATCCTTCGACTTTCCGCTTGCGTTTTTTAGTTTTGCTACTCCCGCAAACCCCGCCGGATTCTTCGGATCGAACCATATCTGATCGAACGTCACTTTCGTCAGTTGGTTCTTTGGCGGTTTCTTCGATACTTTTTTCACTGTTTTTGACGGCTTTTTCACCGTTTTTTCTTGACTTTGCTTTAGGGGTAGGACTTTCTTTTTCATCAACTTTTTCTCCATTACAACACGATGAGTTAAAATTTAATCTTAAATTTTCAACGGCAGGAATATTTCCCATTATTGAAATGCGAAATGCGCATGATTGTTTATAATTATTTCCAAAAATTGGCTAAACCGAGAGCACCCAGCACTATGGGTAATATTGCAGCAATAAAACCACCAGTTTGACTTTTTAGAACTCTTCGTCTATCGCGCATACTCTTGGTGTTTGCAATTGCCATAAGAACTTTCCTATGTTTCTTTAAATTTTCTTTCCTACTGCCAATGTCTAATCTACCGGATACAATATCGAATATAATATTAACCAAATCATCAACAACAAATGATGGAAAAGCTTTTAGAATTTGCATTCGATTCGAATTAGGCGATTTAATAATAGCGTTAAAATACGGTAAACTGCGTTCGATTTTCATGATTACACTTGTACTATTTTTCTGATTGTTTATACTTTAACCAATCATTTACGGCTTTTATTGACATTTTCCTCTTGGGTTTAACATCTTTTTTCAATTTTGCAAGTATTTTCATCTTTTTTGATGTTTTTTCGTGTTTTTTCTTCTTTTTACCATTACATGGTTTCTTCTTTTTACCATTAGATGGTTTCGAAACAGTTTTTAAAATTTCCTTTTTAAAATTCATTTTTCGGAAATTGATACATTATTAATTTTGTTTATACACAGTAACACCATTTTCATTGAAAATGTCTGTTCTGATACGTATTTCATCGGGACATTGTTGAGTAAAATCAAGGAATAAGTAACCGTGTGGATTTGATGTAGCATCTTGAAACGAATCAATCAAATATTTTCTATTATTTGGGAATGCTTGACGTGAAACATAGTCAATAACCGTTGCATCTCGAGGATTTTTGAATAATACCAAATATTGAACATTTAAATTCCTGGTACGATGTTGCCCGCCCTGATGAAAAAGATTTTGTGTAATGAAAATTACAGTGACATCGCCATGTCTACTAATCTTTGTAAATAAATTATTAAAATCATTTTCTTTATTTGCTTCTTGATACAAGTCATCAATAATAATGACATCACCAGGATTTAATCTTTTACTCCAATTCTTATCAAACCCTTTAATGTATTTAATCGATTTCAATTTACACATTTCTTTACTAGTCAATCCCGATTCGCCTCCACCACCTTGATGCCAATAAATGTTTTTAAATTTATTTTGAAATAAATTATTATTCTGTAATAATTTACACACAAAGTGGGTCTTTCCACTACCCGAAGGTCCAACAATTTGAAAACACGTATTATTTAATAACTGAGGAATTGTAGTCATTTTATACTTTTTAATGTTTTAATATTGTTTATACGAATCTACTAATTGATTTAGTACTAAACAAAGGTGTCTTGTCAGTTTCAGTATTTCTAGGCCAAAATTTAGCATCCTTATTTTGCGTTTTATTGATTTCATTTGTAAATTGAGTATTATTCCATTGACTACCTGATTTATTTTGATCACCGAAACGCGAATAACCGAATGAATTTTGATTAAAAGAAGGATTATTCCATTTATTAAGTTCTGTTTGCTGATTTTGAGTATTGCTTACGGATTTAAGCCACTTGTTTGTCTCTTTTTGCGCGGAAATTTGATCCTTTTCTATATCATTGTATAACTTACTTTGCCAAAATCGGCCATCATTGTCAGTTTCGTTATGAAATCTTGAATATTCTCGACTCATTTTTTGTTTTTTAAAAGTTAAATTTTTGATTTTGTTTATATTCATATCGTTACTAACTACATTGCAAGAAATTATGCAAAATTGCAAGGCACAAAGCATAAAATGCATGCCGCAGACCATAAATTGCAA